>OGCN01001421.1_pt1 | contig 32060 bp, 25 predicted proteins | sample 1570181 | NCBI WGS metagenome assembly OGCN01 (sample SAMEA4370584, study PRJEB24528) | human gut metagenome | reverse complement strand
GTATAAACCTGTCCTACTTTATGTGTAGGACGCTTAATATTTACGTATGAAAAACAGAATATCCACCAGCCAATATCCCTATAATTACAAAAGCAAACCCAAAATGGATACTAAAAAAATGCCGGTACATACATTATAGCAGTACCGGCAAATACCCAATATTTAAATTAATGAATAATACCAAGCTTTGATGATGATACAAAGTCTATTATCATATCAATATACTCGCTACCAGGAACTTGTTCCTTTATTCTGATCAAGGCATCGTGCTGTGATGTGTTTGCCTTATAAAGAATTCTGTAAGCCTGCGCAATGTGCTTGATCTGTGTTTCAGGAAATCCTTCATGCTCCAACACATGAGTATTGATGCTATAGAATGATATTGGCTCATGAGCCGCAACTATAAATGGAGGTATATCTTTTGTAAAACGACAACCGCCCTGAACTATCGAATAACTGCCCAGACGGGTATTTCCCTGCATCAGGACATTAGAAGTAAGTATTGCACGGTCGAAAATCTTACAGTTACCAGATACTTGCGAACCGTTTCCTATAATACATTCGTTGCCAATCTCTACATCATGCGAAATACGTACTCCCTGCATGATGAAATTACCGTCACCCACTATTGTATCATGAGTAGAATGGGTACCCCGTGTAATGACAGCATTTTCACGAATCACATTATTATCACCTATTCTTACCAATGTTTCTTCACCAGTATAACAAAAATCCTGCGGTACGGCAGCTATCACCGCTCCTTGATATACGGTATTTCCATTACCCATACGTGTTCCACTCATAAGACTGGCGTATGGCATTATCACATTGTTATCGCCTATCTCGACATTTTTGTCGATATAGGCAAACGGATGCACTGTTACATTGTTGCCCAACTTTGCAGAAGGATCAACATAAGCTAAAGGACTAATCATGTGTTTATCTGTTTTTAAGGTTAATTATTCACGTCCGCCACCAAGTGCGCTATACAGGTTTATAACAGCCTGAATACGCTGGAAATTATCAGAAACTTCTGTCAATTCCGCACTCAACAGGTTCTGCTGTGCTGTAAGAATTTCAAGATATGTAGCCTCAGCACTCTGGAACAAAGCTTTTGTATAAGTCACGGCTTTTTCAAGTTGCTCTACTCTACCACGATCTTCTATCAGCTTCTTGTCAACTGTCTCATACAGACACAAGGCATTGCTGACTTCCTGACCTGCTTCAAGAATAGTCTGCTGATAGTTCATGCGGGCTATCTCCTCTTCCGCTTTCGAAACTTTCAGGTTTGCCACCAGTTTGCCGTGATTGAATATAGGCTGTGTCAAAGAAGCCAAAGCCTGGAACATAAACTGTCCCGGATTGGAAACCTGAACACCTGAACCGTTTGTCCATCCTGCATTACCACCAATAGTTATGCTAGGATAGAAGGCCGAACGAGCCTGATTTGTCGTATAATATGCACTTGCAAGTGTCATTTCTGCAATCTTCACATCAGGACGGTTTTCCAACAGCTGCAATGGTACTCCGGCTGTCAATTCTTCAGGCATAACCTGATCGGCAAGTTTGCCTCTTTCTATTGCCTGCGGAGCTTTTGCAAGAAGTACAGCCAATGAATTTTCAGTCTCACGAACCTGACGTTTCAAGTCAAGCAATGAAGCCTCAACCTGATGACTGGCAGCACGCATCTGTGTGACTGCTGCCTCATTTACATATCCGGCCAATTTCATAGCTTCCATTGCTCGTACATTCTCTTTGTAGATAGCAGCCGTTTCTGTAGTGATTTCCACCTGACGGTCAAGCATCAACAATGTATAATATACGTTTGCAATGCCACAAATAATCTGAGAACGAACAGCCTGCTGGGCGTACTGACTCTGCAAATATACAGCCTGCTGTCCACGTTTAGCATTAAGTATCTTACCGAAAAGGTCTATTTCCCAGCTTGCAGCTACAGGCAACTGGTAAGCCTTTACCATATCTCCACCTCCAATGGTAGTCATTGTACCCTGAGGAGCAAGATTAATTGAAGGCAGGTAAGACAAACGTGCAGAAGTAAGCATTACTTTAGCTTCCTTCACACGAAGCACAGCTGCCTGCATATCAACATTGTTTTGAAGTCCTTCTTCAATCAATGCCTGAAGTTTTGCATCCTTAAACACTTCCTTCCAAGGTAAGTTACCCATATTTGTAGTGTCTGATACCAACGTATCATTAGCCGCAACAGGATCTCTATAAATACCGGAAGCATCAATAGTGTCAGGACGGTCGTAAGCTTTATAAATGTGGCAACTGCTCAAAGCAGCAGCTGCACACATTGTCAATATGATTTGTTTCTTCATTATAGTCTTAATTATTTAGTATGAGAATATTGTTCAATTTCAGCTTCCACTTCGCTTTCATCCAAGCTATCCCATTCGATAGGCTTGAATTTCTCCTGAAGCCACTGGAATATTACGAACAATACCGGAACAATGAATATCTGGAATATCATACCTACCAACATACCACCAATGGCTGAAGCACCAAGTGTACGGTTACCATGTGCACCTACACCCACTGCAAGCATCAACGGAATAAGTCCGACAATCATTGCAAGTGATGTCATAAGGATAGGACGCAGACGGGCAGAAGCACCAAGCACAGCCGCCCATGCAATACCCATACCCTGCTTACGGCGGTCGAGGGCGAACTCAACGATAAGGATTGCATTCTTAGCCAACAATCCCATAAGCATGATAAGAGCAATCTGCATATAGATGTCGTTTGACATTGTACCAATTATCATCTTTAATGCAGGTATGCTACCCAAAGCACTGAAACCGTTTACGAACAAGAAGCTTCCCAACAAACCGGCAGGAACCGAAAGCAATACGGCCAACGGCAATATATAACTTTCGTATTGGGCACTCAACAGCAAATATACAAAGACGAAACACAGAACGAAGATAATGGCAGTTGTACCACCACTGGTTTCGGCTTCCTCACGGGCCATACCTCCAAGTTCGTAACCGAAACCTGTAGGAAGGTTTTCTTTTGCAACCTCGGCAATAGCCTGAAGTGCCTGACCTGAAGTATAACCTGATGCAGGTGCAACCATCACCTTAATAGAAGTATAAAGGTTGAAACGGCTGATGACGTCAGGTCCGTATATTTTCTTCAAAGATACAAACTGAGTAATAGGAGCCATCTCGTTTCCGTTACGTATTTTTATACGGTTCAATGATTCCATATTCTTCGTAGCTTCCGGAGATGCCTGTATCATTACACGGTACATCTTACCGAAACTGTTGAAGTTTGATGCATACAAACCTCCGAAATATCCCTGCATGGTAAGCAAAATATCCCTTGGACTTATACCTGCTTTCTTACATGCAGCAGCATCAATATCCATCATGTATTGTGGGAAACTTGGGTTAAATGTAGTCTGTGCAGAGTTGATTTCCGGACGTTGCTTCAATGCGTCCATATAGCTATGTACTACATCATTGAACTTGTTCAGATCACCACCAGTTCTATCAAGCATGTTCAACTCGATATCACTTGAAGCCGAATATCCAGGAATCATAGGCGGTGTAAAGAACAATACCTGTGCATCCTTAATGATTTTTTGTGCACGCATGAACAATGTTCCTACTACTACACTTGAATTTTGCATCAAGGAACGTTCTTCCCAGTCTTTAAGTTTGATAATCACAGAACCGTATGAAGGACCCTGTCCACCGATAAATCCGAAACCGGAAACAATAGTTCTTGAACTTACAGCAGGTTCTGCGGCAATCAGGCTATCAACCTTATCCATGATTTCCATCGCGCGTTCCTGTGATGTACCAGGAGGAAGTGTCACTGCACCCATAATAGTACCTGTATCTTCTGTAGGCACCATTCCTGTAGGAGTAGTGTTCATGAAGAATACCAATAATACTATAGAAACAGCTACAAGTCCCATAGAGAACCATTTCTTATGTATAAAGAATACAACACGCTTCTTATAACTGCTCAACAAAGAATCGTATGCAGCATTGAAGGATGTATGGAAACGGTCTATCATAGACATTTTCTTCTCGCCATGTTCAGCCTTATGAGGTTTCAAGAATAAAGCACACAACGCCGGTGACAGAGTCAACGCATTCAGTGCTGAGAAACCGATTGAAATAGCCATTGTCAAACCGAACTGACGATAGAAAGTACCGGCAGTACCACCCATGAAACTAACAGGAATGAACACTGACATCATGACAAGTGTAATAGACACGATAGCTCCACCAAGTTCACTCATGGCATCAATTGAAGCCTCTCTTGCCGACTTATATCCCTGGTCAAGTTTAGCGTGTACACCTTCAACCACCACTATGGCGTCGTCCACCACTATGGCAATAGCCAACACCATGGCAGAAAGAGTAAGCAAATTGACACTAAATCCGATAAGTTTCAAGACGAAGAATGTTGCAATCAAAGCAACCGGAATTGCAATCGCCGGAATAAGTGTTGAACGCATATCCTGCAAGAACACGTAAACCACGATAAACACAAGCACGAATGCCTCAATCAAAGTCTTGATTACCTCATGAATTGAAGCGTAAAGGAAGTCGTTGGCATTTTGGGCAATATTGATTTTCAATCCTGTAGGGAGTGACTCCTGTGCCTTGGCAAGAACCTCTTCCAAGTCAGAAATAGTCTGTGTAGCATTTGATCCGGCCATCTGGTAAACGATGACAGATACAGCCTTATGTCCGTTAACCCTATTATTAAATGTATAAGCCAGACGGCCAAGCTCTATCTCTGCGATATCACCCAAACGTAAGATTTCACCGTCAGGCAATGCCTTTACAACGATGTTCTCAAATTCCTCTGCTTTCTGCAAACGTCCTTTATACTTAATAGTATATTGGAATGTCTGGTTTCCGCGTTCACCGAACTGTCCCGGTGCAGCTTCGATATTCTGTTCAGCAAGAACAGCAGAGATATCAGAAGGGACAAGTTTATATTGTGCCATGATATCAGGCTTCAACCAAATACGCATAGAGTAGTCCATACCCAACACATTGGCATCACCCACACCGTTTACACGCTTGATTTCAGGCACGATGTTAATGTTGGCATAGTTTTCAATAAACTCTACATTATATTCGTCAGTCTCATCGTAAAGAGAGAAAACCATCAACATTGAGTTCTGGCGCTTCTGTGTTGTAACACCAATCTGTGTAACTTCAGCAGGCAGCAAACCTTGAGCCATTGACACACGGTTCTGTACATTGACAGCCGCCATATCAGGGTCAGTTCCCTGTTTGAAGTAAACACTGATATCAGCAGAACCGGTATTAGTGGCATTTGATTGAATATACATCATGTTTTCAACACCGTTTATCTGTTCCTCCAAAGGAGCGATGACAGAATTCAACACGGCAGAAGCACTGGCACCTGTATAAGTGGCCCTTACGGACACTGTAGGTGGTGCGATATCCGGATACTGAGTAATAGGCAAAGTTGCCAGACCTATAACACCCAAGATAACCATCAAGATAGAAATCACCGTTGACAGTACCGGACGATTAATAAATTTATCTAGTTTCATTCTTTTATTCTTTTTAAAATCTCATTAAATAAGATTGATATATCTGTTTCTGACCAAGATATGCAATTAATTGAAGGCAGTCTGTATATTACCGTCACGCTGGTCCTGCAAATGTTTCTGATACTTTGCTTCCTTTTCAGCAGTTGTAATAGGTACGATCTTCTGTCCGTCAGTCAAGATCTGAACACCTTCAACCACAATCTGGTCACCAGCCTTCAAACCGCCTGTCACGATATAATTCTTTCCATCGCTAAGATTTGAAATCTGAATTTCAGTATGTTTCAAAGTGCTGTCCGGCTGCAATACATAAACAAATTTCTTATCCTGTATTTCCTGTGTTGCATACTGTGGTATCAAAATAATATCCTGCATTTCATAAGGGAATATGATATTTGCAGTTCCACCGCTTCGCAAAATATTTCTACTGTTAGGGAATATCGCACGCATACTTACAGAACCTGTAGTCTGGTCAATAACGCCACTTACAGCATCAATCTTTCCTGCAGCTTCATAAATCGAGCCATCAGCCAATTGAAGTTTTACTTCAGGCATAGCAGCAAGCTGATCCTTCAGTGACTGTTCAGATTTTGTCATTTCCAGCAACTGTTTCTCAGTCATTGAAAAATACACGTACATGTCACCTATTTGTGAAACAGTAGTCAAAGGCTCTTGCACTGAAGGGCTTACCAGACTACCAACCCTGTATGGGAAAGTTCCGATAACGCCATCAGACGGACTTGTAACAGTACAGAAGCCCAAATTCTGTTTTGCTGCAGTATATGCAGCTTCAGCCTGTGAATAGTTGGCTTTTGCTGAAAGCAGATTATTCATAGCTGTCTGATACTCAAAATCACTGATGATTTTTTGTTCGTGAAGCATTTTCTTGTTTTCAAGAGTTGAAGTCACAGTTTCAAGGCTAGCCTTAGCAGCTTCCACACCGGCCTTGGCCTGATCGTATGCAGCCTTATACTGTGTAGGATCTATTTGGAATAATGCCTGTCCACGTTTGACTGTAGCACCCTCGTCAACACACAGTTTTACGATAAAGCCTGAAACCTGTGGACGGATTTCAATATCCTGAAGACCCTTTATTGTGGCAGGATAAGTTTTTGTCTGATGACTTGAAGTATAAGCCGTTGTCATAACAGCAAATTCATTGTCACCCATCTTCATACCACCCTGGCCACCGCCACAAGCAGTAAGAACAGAAACACCCAACATAGCTATGGCAATACGGCCATTGCTAAAATTCAATTTACTTTTCACGCTCATTTTCATATAAAATTATTATATATTTTTTTTCAAATACCTTAGTTCGCCAACTATTTTCATAAAAACACACGTGCAAAGATATAAAATTCGGACCATCTAAAATTAACAATTAACTAAGAATAACCAATAAATCTGACGATATTAAAATTGTACTAGTGAATATGATTATTAGACAAAAAAAGAAGAGTTTATGAAGAAACAATTTCAGAAAAAGAAAAAACAATTTAGAGATTTTAATTACAAATGAAGCTTATATTAGATTTTTATTCATACATTTGTGCATCTTAATAAACAAATAACAACAAAATGTAATAACTTATGGTAAAGATAACAAAAGAAGCCGCCCTGCTTTATCACTCACAGGGCAAACCGGGAAAAATAGAGGTTATTCCCACCAAACCATACCAGACACAACGCGACTTATCGCTGGCATACTCACCTGGAGTAGCAGAACCATGTCTGGAAATCCAGAAAAATCAGGAAACAGCATACGACTATACAGCCAAAGGTAACCTGGTAGCAGTTATCTCAAACGGAACAGCCGTATTGGGATTAGGCGATATAGGTGCCATGAGCGGAAAGCCAGTTATGGAAGGTAAAGGACTTCTGTTCAAGATATACGCAGGAATCGATGTATTCGACATTGAAGTAAACGAAAAGGATCCTGAAAAATTCATCGAGGCCGTTAAAGCAATAGCACCAACTTTCGGAGGAATCAACCTTGAAGACATCAAAGCTCCTGAATGTTTTGAAATCGAAAACAGACTTAAAGCAGAGCTTGACATTCCGGTAATGCACGACGACCAGCACGGAACAGCCATCATCTCAAGTGCAGGACTTCTGAATGCCCTCGAAGTTGCCGGAAAGAAAATTGAAGACGTCAAGATTGTAGTTAACGGTGCAGGTGCATCAGCTACATCATGTACAAAACTATATATAGCACTTGGAGCACGCAAGGAAAATATCCTTATGCTCGACAGTAAAGGAGTAATCACAAGCGACCGTCCTAACCTGACAGAAAGCAAAAAATTCTTTGCTACAGACCGTCGTGATGTACACACTCTGGAAGAAGCCATCAAGGGAGCAGACGTATTCCTCGGTCTTTCAAAAGGAAACGTCCTCACACAAGACATGGTACGAAGCATGGCACCAAGCCCTATAGTATTCGCACTTGCCAACCCTACTCCTGAAATTTCATATGAAGACGCCATGAGCGCACGCCCTGACGTTTTGATGTCAACAGGACGTTCGGACTATCCTAACCAGATCAATAATGTAATCGGTTTCCCTTACATATTCCGTGGAGCATTGGATACACGTGCCAAAGCCATAAACGAAGAAATGAAACTGGCTGCCGTACATGCCATAGCTGATTTGGCGAAGAAACCTGTTCCAGACGTTGTAAACGAAGCATATCACGTAAACAACCTTTCTTTCGGACCAGACTATTTCATCCCGAAACCAGTCGATCCACGACTCATCACAGAAGTATCAATGGCAGTAGCCAAAGCTGCAATGGATTCAGGTGTCGCACGTAAAGAGATAACTGACTGGAATGAATACAAGAACCACCTTCTTGAACTCATGGGTCAGGAAAACAAACTTACACGCAAGCTTTATGAAACAGCACGCAGCTGTCCTCAGAGAGTTGTATTTGCCGAAGGTATCCACCCTAACATGCTTAGAGCCGCAGTAGAAGCCAAATCAGAAGGCATCTGTAACCCTATCCTTTTAGGAAACACTGAAAGAATACAGAAACTTGCCAAAGAGCTTGACCTCAGCCTTGAAGGTATAGAAATCATCAACCTCCGCCACGACAGCGAAGCTGAAAGAAGAGAAAGATACGCACGCATACTTTGCGAAAAACGCGCACGCGAGGGAGCCAACTTTGCAGAAGCAAACGATAAGATGTTCGAACGCAACTATTTCGGTATGATGATGGTCGAGACAGGCGAAGCAGACGCATTCATCACAGGTCTTTACACCAAATACAGCAACACTATCAAGGTTGCCAAGGAAGTAATCGGAATACAGGAAGGATACAAACACTTCGGAACTATGCACATCCTTAACTCAAAGAAGGGTACATACTTCATTGCAGATACACTTATAAACCGTCATCCGGACACAGATACACTGATAGATATAGCACGTCTGTCTGCCAAGTCAGTACGTTTCTTCAACCATGAACCAGTTATGGCAATGCTTTCATACTCCAACTTCGGTTCCGATCAGGAAGGAAGTCCGGCAAAAGTACACGAAGCTGTAGCCTACATGCACAAGAACTATCCTGAATTGGCAATCGATGGTGAAATGCAAGTAAAATTCGCTCTTAATGACGAATTGCGCGATGAAAAATATCCGTTCACAAAACTGTTAGGCAAGCAGGTCAATACACTGGTATTCCCTAACCTAAGCTCAGCGAACTCAACTTACCAGCTCATACAGAACATGAGTGAAACAGAAGTCATAGGCCCTATCCAGATGGGATTGAACAAACCTATCCACTTCACCGACATCGAAAGTTCAGTGCGCGATATAGTGAACATCACAGCTATAGCATGTATTGACGCCATAGTTGACAAAAAGAAAAAAGGATGTTAATCATAATATGACGAAGCATTAATTTGACGAGTTGACAAGGTTTCCGTTCCAAAGAAAAGACCTTGCCAACTCGTTTTATTATATACTCACTTTATTAAAGAAACCTGCTATGCGAAAGCCACTTACGAATACACAATGCGTCCTGCTCACACTATTTTGGGCAGCACTCTGTTTTGTAGTCATAACATCATCACCACGAATAGACGGACCGCTAATTGTAACTTTAATCATATCAGGAGCCTTGGTTTTCATACCGATAGGTAAGTCTATCAACAGCCGAAAGAAATAAGCATTTCAACACATTTTATGCAATAAAAGTATAAAAAAGATATTTTTCTTATTTTTTTTTAATCAAAATGTTGCATAAACCAATTCTTTGATATATTTTTGCATCATCTACTAGAGAGATAAAAAACAACAAATAGTAACAACCAATTAATTTTAAGGTAAAGATTATGAATGCAGCTAAAGTTTTGGAGGATCTTAAGAGAAGATTTCCTAATGAACCTGAATACCATCAGGCAGTAGAAGAAGTTTTGGGAACAATCGAAGAAGAATACAACAAACACCCTGAATTCGACAAAGTAAACCTCATCGAACGTCTTTGTATTCCAGACAGAGTATATCAGTTCCGCGTAACATGGATGGACGATAAAGGCAACATCCAGACTAACATGGGTTATCGTGTTCAGCACAACAACGTTATCGGCCCTTACAAAGGCGGTATCCGTTTCCACTCTTCAGTAAATCTGTCAATCCTTAAGTTCCTTGCTTTCGAGCAGACATTCAAGAACTCACTTACTACACTTCCTATGGGTGGTGGTAAAGGTGGTTCAGACTTCTCTCCACGTGGAAAGTCAAACGCCGAAGTAATGCGTTTCTGCCAGGCATTCATGTTGGAATTATGGCGTCACATCGGTCCTGAAACAGACGTTCCTGCAGGTGATATAGGTGTAGGTGGTCGTGAAGTAGGCTACATGTTCGGTATGTACAAAAAATTGGCTCACGAATTCACTGGCGTACTTACAGGTAAAGGCCGCGAATTCGGTGGTTCGCTTATCCGTCCTGAAGCTACCGGTTACGGAAACATCTACTTCTTACAGGAAATGTTGAAGACACGCAATATTGACATTGCAGGCAAAACATGCCTTGTATCAGGTTCAGGAAACGTAGCACAATATACAGTTGAAAAACTTATCCAGTTGGGTGCTAAAGTCGTTACAATGTCCGATTCAGACGGTTACATCTACGATCCGGACGGTATCGACCGCGAAAAGCTCGACTACATCATGGAACTCAAGAACTTGTATCGTGGCCGTATCCGCGAATACGCAGAGAAATACGGATGTAAATACGTTGCAGGTGCACGTCCATGGAATGAAAAAGCTGACATCGCTCTTCCATCAGCTACTCAGAACGAAATCAACGGTGATGATGCCAAAGCTCTTATCGCAAACGGTGTATTCGCTGTATCAGAAGGTGCAAACATGCCTTCTACTCCAGAAGCAATCCGCGTATTCCAGGAAGCTAAGATTCTTTACGCTCCGGGTAAAGCAGCCAATGCAGGTGGTGTATCTGTATCAGGTCTTGAAATGACTCAGAACTCTATCAAGTTGAGCTGGAGTGCAGAAGAAGTTGACGAAAAGCTGAGAAGCATCATGAAGAACATCCACGAAGCTTGCGTACAGTACGGTACAGAACCAGACGGATATATCAACTACGTGAAGGGTGCTAACGTAGCCGGCTTCATGAAGGTTGCTAAAGCAATGATGGCTCAGGGTATTGTTTAATACCATGATATAAGAGTAGAAATAAAGTTTAAATATAAATTAGACCGTCTCATATCGAAAGATGTTGAGACGGTCTAATTTTTTATATATTCTCCATGTTAAACATTACAGAATAATTATCTATTAAAGTTGTAGTTTAATTGGTTTCCACTCACACATCCCCGTCTATAGTAGATATAAGAAACAAAAAAAGCAGGAATATTATTTCCTGCTTTTTTAATAATCCAATAAAGAGATATTATTCATAATCATATTCCAATGTAATGTCATCCAGCCACATCTTGCTGCTCGTACTACCCTGGAAAAAGTCTCCATAATAGCTGGCTGATGCCACTATCACGATTCTTGTCGTTACTCTATCTGTAGCTTTATAGTCTAGCTCTATTTCAAAAGGAATCAAGCCATCACCTTGCGTACTTTCATTTAAGATCATCTCACCATAAGCAAACACGTTAGATGCATTTTTATCAAACAGCTGACGATCCTTTTCTTTTGTTTTAATGATACAAGACCATTTGCTTCCATCATCATACGCTACTCCATCTCCATCAGTCAAAGCTACATAAACAGTACCTATATCATTCTGTCCATTGGCAATTTTATCACCTCCTTTATCTACTACACCACAGTTATATTTTATATAACCTTTCAATTTTGTTGGTCTTGAAATGAAAGGACGGCCAAAACCTAATATACCATCGGTACCTTCGGTCTTAAGATATTTTCCGGCAAAGACATTTCCTGCGGCGAATTTACCTATACTTCCTATTCCAACGAACTGAGAAGATAATAAAAGAGACTGATTCCCAGTATGTTTATAATCTGTATCAACTGTCGTTACATTCTTACCCATAGTTGAAGAACCTTTATTTCCGGTATCCCACCACATTTCCTGCCCTTCAGCATATAAATATAACGGACTTGTCCCAGAAGTATATTCAAAGCTATAATTCTCAGGCTGAAGTTCAGAACCTGTTGTAAACGTAACTTCTTCACTATATTCATCTCCAGAGAAAACACGACAAACATAAGTAGTATTTGCCTGCAAATGAACAACACGTGCAATAAACTTTCCTCCGTCGTGAGTCAACTCAGAATCTTCAACTTTAATCCAATCAGTATCTCCTTCCTTCTTGTACTCACATCCATTATTTTCTCCTTCTCTTCCAAATCCATCAATCCAAGCAACTTTGGTCCAAGCATCTACTCTATTAATTCCTACTTTTACATCTGTCAAATTAACATATAATGTCCATTCCTCATCTATGAAATCACTATATGCTACCCTCACCTTAGTCATGGCAAAGGCTCCTTTCTTTTCCCATTCAAGCGTAGGGATACCAGATGCTCCATTATACGTAGAACCCTCCGGGCCTAATTTCAAATCTGTAACTTCAATATTTCCCAATCCTTTCTCTTTGGGGATATTAACAGAAGCTTCACGTAATTCCTGATAAAAAATAGCACTACCTATCTGTCCGGCGACATTAAAGACACGTGATATATTCTGATTAGCCTCAATTGTCCATGTATAATCCTGATACAATGATAATGTAACATCATAAGGCGTTGTAAAATCAATAACAGAATCCTTAGCAATAGTCGCTGTTGCTCCTTCTGTAATTTCAAATGTATTTACCTTAACCTTCGCTTTATTTACAGTTTCTTCCAGCTCCACCGTCACTTTTCGTTCTTCATTAGAGATTATAGCATCTCCAACTTGTCCTTCTACTGTCATTCCAGTAATATAAAGTTTTACAGTAGGATAAGGCAAATCGTTCTTAATACAAGCAGGCAACAAACAAAGAATCAAAAGCAGTGCCAGCCTAACAGTTATATCTTTTATCATATTATTCTCCATCAGATACACACAGTTATACCAATGTTTATATTAAACAAATTAATTTTAAAGTTAGCTCCACTATTAGTTCGTTTACCTACCTCTCCAGAACTTTTCTTTTGTTTCTCCCAATTATATGTAAAACCAGCTACACCAAAAGAAACCTCTGCCCCGACATTTGGCATGATGAATATGGCAATTCCTGGATTAATACCTATATTCAATTGATTTATCGAGGTATCAGTATATTTTAAAGTTTCACCGCTTCCTTGTGAAAAACGAGTAGAACCCATACTATACCCTAATGTAGTCTCATTGAAAAGCCCAAACAGCCCCTTTGGATCAAGTCCTACATAAGAGCGATGAAAAAGACTAAATGAATATGCATCATCCGAATATTTAATATCCTTCAAAGAAATATCAAAATCTTCTACATTCAATGAAAAATTATTTATTCCTCCTGAAATACGCGAATATCCAAGTCTTAAACCTACAACTGTATTATCTTTTATTGAATAACCGACAAAAGGTTTTATAGATAAAGTACGCAGGTTTACATCAATATCCTTTAGGAGAGAAAACAAAAGTCTGCTGTTATCTGTCTCATAATTAAAAATAGAAACAGTTACACCACCAATCCATTTATGCTTCGGAATAAAACGATAATTAGTAATTCCACGATCATAACGTCCAACTGGTTTTGTATATATTATTTTCGATGAATCTACAGGCATTTCTGCTACCGATACAGGAACATACACAGTATCATGTACTACCACGTTTCTATATATCACAACAGTTGAATCCAAATCAAAAGAAACAGAATCCACTTCATGAGCTCTGATTTGTAAGCACCCTAAAAGTGAAAACAAACCCGCTATTATATATAACAATTTCACTTTCATATTACTTACAAATAAAATGCAATTCCCAAACCTATTGAGAACAAATTAATTTTAAAATTAGCTGTTGTAGATGACACTGTTCCAGTCTCAACCTGATTCGTAACTTGTTTAGTTTTACCTAAGTTTACACCTAGTACACCTATACTAACTTCTACAGCAGTATAATTGTTTATAAAAGCAACCATTCCCGGTGTAACCCCAAAAGACAAATCGGTAGATTCAGAATAAGTACCTGTTAATGCTTCTCCTCTTCCATTTGCGACTTTAGATTGACTTCCACCTATTTCAAGCTGAGTTTCACTAAAAATAGCAAAACGTTTACTTTCACCTAATGGAATATAATTACGGAAAATAGCCATTGCAGAATATGAATGTTTCAGCTGATATATATTGTTTACATCAAACTGATTCTCATCGTCTAGATTAAGTTGTGTCTCGTCCATACGGACTAAAGTTCTTCCATATTTAAAACGCCCTCCAATAGCCATATTATCTTTTAAGGCATAAGCAAACATTGGACTTACCTTAAACGTATAACCGTCAGCATTAATGTTCTCAAAAATCAAAAGATCATAATTATTTTCCGTATGTTCTGAATACGAAACAGAGCTTCCAGTAATCCATTGTCCTTTAGGCACAAAGACTTTGGGAGGAAGTTTCTTTTGATAAGAATCTTGCGCATACCCCACCATAGCAGTACACGCAAGATATAATATAAATAACAGTTTCTTCACAAATTTATCTAAGTTATTACTTATTCATAAATCAATTCCATATCATCAAGCCACATTTTACTTGTAGAACTTCCCTGATAATAATCACCATAACGGCTAGCAGCTGCTACAATAATAATAGACTTTGGTTTTCTATCATAGCCACCATAGTCCTCATAATTCAAAGGAATAGTTATTTCTTTCATACTGGTTTCAGTTTCAGCGCCGAAGTTCTCAGTAAAAATATGTTCTCCGTATGCTATAGTACCACTGTCATTCGGATCAAATAATGTAGGACCTTTTGTACGTACCACAACAGGCCATTCTGCACCATATTGGCTATCACTAGACTTCCATTCTCCAACTGCTACATAAATAATACCATTATCCGTAGAACCTTCCTCCAGATATCCAGGAAAATCAACAGGACCAGGCATATAACGTACCCACACTTTCAAAGCTTTAGGACGGCTTGTGCATGGACGTCCCCAACCCAGAATACCTTTTGTCAAATCTTCCGTTCCTAAAAATTTACCAGAGAAAAGGTTTCCTGCAGCAAAAGTATTCATTACATTATCTGATGCTAATTTCACAGAATATTCTCCACTATTTTTTATTGAAGAATCCTGAGTGGTTATATTTCTACCTGCAGTAGCAGAACCAGTATTTCCTGTATCCCACCACATTTCAGAATCTTCTTTATAGAAGAACAAACAATCTTTACTTCCCAACAATGTAGAAACTTTTAATACCTGAGTATATTCAAAACTTGCATTATCAGGTTGGAAAGCTGTTTCCGTAGTAAATTCACAAGTAACAGCCGATGCCTGTTCACCATCCATAGCCTGATACTCATATGTAGTACCAGGTGTCAAACCTGTAATTTCCTTACTAAATGAATTCTCAACCAAATCAGCTTCAACAATACTCCATTCAGCTGTATTCTTTGCTCTATAGCGGAATTTAGGAGTAGAAGCCAACGTACCGGTAACTGTTCCATGCAGTGTAGCTTTTGATGTCCATACTTCATACGGAATTGTTTCTCCAGTCACGACTGTAGCATTTGAGGCAATAATATTCCATATAACCACACGATTCTTTCCATTTGCATCAGTAGCTTCAATTGTAGTAGTCACACTCCCCTCGCTAGCTGTCATTTCTGCTATCAGTTTTTTAGCAAACAAGAATGTCCAAACATCTCCATTCAAAGATACCTTCGAATCAGTAACAGAAATTCCAAAATTCTTCATGTTTTCCTCATTACCTTCAAGCTTTAACATATCAAACTGGTTAGCGATACATCCCCATTCAGTAAAACGTTCGTTTCTAATAATCAAAGAGCTCAAAGATGATGATGTTGAAACCTGAAAATAAAAATCTTGTTGCGCATTTATCTCCAAATATACAGGCTGTTCAAGATTATAAACAGTTTCTTCTCCATCTTTACATACAATCACCGGTCGTTGTTTAAAAACAATGACATGTTCTTCTTCCTCCAAAGAAGTTTCATCCACCTTTATCTGTATAGAGGCACCACCCGTAGGATCCTGACTAACAGATGTATAACTATACTTCAAATTATAAAGTGTAGATGCTTTTAAATCGGATAATTCCATAGACTTTTCATATGGTTCTCCTGTCAATGTAGTTGCTTTAAATTTACAAGTCAACTTTCTGTTATCTTCAGGCAGACTGAAATATCCTTTAGCCTCTGGATTTGCTGATGAATAAACGAGTTCACCAGTAGCAGATGTAATAGTCACCTGACAATCCCCATCAAAAACTTCTTTAAGTGATTCATCCCAAGTTATAGCTATTACAGTATTTGCAATGCCACAATTTACTTCTACAGTACTGATTTCACCTTTTACAATTGAGAAATCCTTCTTCCCTTCGAAAAAACGTTTTTCAAATGAAGCTGCTAAAGAATCACCAGCTGTTACACGTACAGAATAATCACCACTCAATAAGGCTATTTCCGAAGGTACATTTTCCAAACCCTGGTATTTACGAAGCAATGCTTTTTCATTATAAATACGAATTTTGCAATTCTGTTCCAATATACTTTGGTCTTCACCAGATAATGTTCTGGAAACGACTTCCACTTTATCAGAGACTCCTACAGAAAGCTTCAAACTTCCCTCTGTTTCTGACAATACTACATCATTCTTACAAGAAGAAAGAGTAAATATTATACAACATAAAACAGATATAAATGATTTTATCTTTTTCATTTTACCACTCTTAACTTTAAAACTTTTGTTTCTTCCAAATCATTCTGATCTACTACACGAATCACAAAATTGTGATTACCTTCGAAACTAACTAATAGTCCTGTAAATGTAGAAATATCAAAAGTTGTATGCTTTTGACCTATTACATTTGCTCCTGTTGGAAATCCCAAGCCATTCAAACCTTCTTCCAAATCACCTGGATATGCCAAGTCAAAACTGTTCATCAAACCTACCTCTGTTACATCCAATGTCTCAGATTGAATTTCAACATAAAGATGTGCAATACCATTTTCAGCATTAATCTCTACTTTTAATGTTGAAGCTCCTTTTATGTCCAACACATCATTTTCTATATCAAAAGGATTTCCATTAAAATCAGATCCTATAATTGACGGAACATTCTGTTCTCCTCCTCCTTCACCAGGATCCTCACCACCTTCAGTAGGGAAATCATCAATACCAGGTTCTTCCCCAGGATTAGTTCCTACTACTTCATCAGACTCATTCATCGATGAATCTACATTGATAGCTACATTTAAAGTTCCATCACCCATTGAGCCATCACTAACAGGATCAAACTCATATTTTATAATGTTATGTACACCAACTCTTACTTGATCAATTCGTTTGCTATAATCTATTGTTTCTCCATCAATAGTACCTTTTAGAGTAACATTCAATGCTGCAGTCTCACCTTCCGGTGCAATAAGATATGCTTTACGTGTTTCTGCATAAGGTATATCCAAAGAATTTTCTCCGACAGAAATTGTAGTCACAACATCATTCCCCATCTTATCCTGAAACTCTTCATCATATACCACAGAGAATAGCATATTTGCCAGTTTGCAAGTAATAGCAGGTACATCTACCAACTCATTTTCTTTTATTTCACATGTAGCTGTTCCTTTATAAAAAGGAGCATCAAATCCATTTGATGGAGCTTCAGCAGATAATACTTCTATAGAATATGTTCCTACTGTCAATGACACAACCTCAGGCATTTCACTATACTTCCATTGCTCTACTTTTTGAGATTTAGAATCATAAATTGCAACCAAGAAATTACTTACATCTACAGTTTCATCTGCTCTAGAACCTACATATACAGTCTCTATATCTAAATCAACATCTGTTTTCAGAGAGGACAAATTCAAATTTCCTTTTGCTTCAGAGACATTCTCATCCATTGCTTCACTATGGCAAGCGCTGAAAACCAGCACACCGGCAAGCAGAGTAAAACAGATTAAAAATATTTTTTTCATATTATGTCAATATTTATTTATTCATAAATTAATTTCACATCATCCACAGTTAGAATACTTCCGATATGACGAGAATCACAATATCCCCACCATGCAATTTCACTTCCACCTATAGCTAATGTTTGAGGAGATTCTGCTGTAGAAGAAATAAATACAATGGTTATTTTTGTTGCCCTCTTTGTTAAATCTGTGTATGTAATTACAACATTGTTATCAGGATTTGTGAATGTAGGGGTTGCTGTATTTATTAAATACTCACCAGTTCCTATTTCAGTATCTCCATTATATACTTTTATATAAGCTTTAGCTGTTTCCGAAGCATATGGATAAAACTTATACGCAAATGTAAAACCATAAGGTCTACTATTAAAAGAATGCCCTAAATTCATACCGCTATTAATATCATACGTACCAATAAACAAATATCCAGCACTCCTTGTCTTACAACCATTTTGAGCACTACTTTGACTTGTCCAGTTATTCTTTCCCCAGCCTACAGTTGCAATCTCCATAGCTGTATTCCCTGAATTCGGTTTATCTAGCATTTCTTCAGTTATTTCAGCAATTCCAAAATCAGAAGCATTACCATATTGTTTAATATGCCAACTCGCAGTATGAGTTTCTGTAGCATTAGTAGGTATAACTCCGGCATAAGCCGCATAATACCATGAATAATCCCCCTTAGCTTGGGTTGTCAAAGCATTAGTTGTACTCCACCATTTATCAGCCTCAGAAGATATATATGGATAAAAAGAGTATATAGAAGTTCTACAAGTAGATGCATTTGCAAACCCAAACTTTTCCCACACTTTCTCTGAATACCAATCTTCAAATCCAGAATTTCCAACCTGAGCCTTTACTTCAGTTACAATATTTAACTCATTAGAAAAAGAAACAACTTCTCCACCACGTTTATACGCAGCACGCAATGTATATGAGACACCAGCATTTTCTGTTGCTCCTTCTCCCATACCTGTCAACAAGAACAATCCGGTATTAGAATCATACGACTGATTAGGCCATACTTTCCATTCTTCACCATCTTTATATTGTATTTCTACAGTAGAGGAAGATATTGTACGTGATGAACGCGCTTTGGCAGATGCAGTTACTTGCAAGTAAGCTTTTGTAGCCCATACATCCGCATCTCCATTCTTTAAAGACAAAGCAAGATCAGGATCTTCTACTTTAAACACATCTTCTATAGTTTTGACTCCATATTTAGCCTTGAACTTGACACCGTTCTCTGTATCAATCAAAGAGTTAGGATAAGTAAACGTAACAGTAAATTTATTAGCTTCCGCCCCAGATTGTATATTTACATTCTCCGCAGTAAACTCCTGATATACACCTAATCCCCAATAATAGAATTTAACCAAAGAAGGATCCCCCTCCAAAGTCAATTCAGCCGTCATATTGGTACTTCCATAAGGAACATATTCTGGCAAAGCAACAGCAAAACCATTATTACGAGTAGTAACACTCAACACCAAATCCTCTGACACCTTTGATATTATATCCGTAGCGCGAAGAGTAAATGTATGAATATCATTCTCTTCTGACATGCAATACAGATTAGGAATCACGTTCTTAAAATTAACCAATGCTATTTTATCGTGATTAGAACCCATACCTTTTGTTTCCAATCCTAATTCCGATAATTTCTGCGACTGTTCAGCCGTAAGATTCATCAAATCTACATTTTCAGGCCATCCTTCTTTTTTCAAAGACTCGGAAACAGTAATCAACTCACACTTCGCCAATCCTGATGGAGCATTAAGATATGCTTCTAGTCTATCAGAAACATTTCCACCTTCCACAATCTCAAATGACTCACCAGAATTAAATCCATAAGCAGTAAACGCTGGTGCAGGTGCATTCAAATTTTCATCCGAAATATTAATCTCTACATTCTGTTCAGAAGAAAGATCATCATTGAAAATAATTTTCAAAGAAGCCGAAGAAGCATCGACATCCATTGTCAAATGATAATCATGTTTTACTTCAGCATTAAAATTCTTAGGATTAAGAGTTATAGCTTGTGAAATTCCTGGTCGTGCGACAACCAAATAAAGTTCCAAATCGCCAGGTACAAAATAAGCCCCACGAGTCTCATCTGAAGCATATGTCACTTTATTACCTCTTGAAGAATTTATATATGCACTATAAGAAGTAAAATACGATTTAAAATCATCAGAATAAGATACCGAAACTTTCGCTTTGTTAATAGTACACATTACAGACGCTTCTGCAGTTTCATCCTTTACTACTTCTACAGTTGTACTCCCCAAATAACTTAATGCATCAAAACCCTCAGCATTTGCATCTCCATAAGAAGCTGTAACATTATACGAACCAATTTCTACTGATACAGGTTGAAATTTTTCAAAACGGTCCCATGAATTAGCGACTTCCCCATCAACCGACTCTATTTTCAAAGCAAAATCAGATACATCAGGAGAAGCTATTTCTTCACCACCTCTAGATGCATCATTCGACAAACTTTTGTCAGAATTGATATTCACATCAATACGTCCTTGAAACGAATTTTGTGAGTCATCTTTTGAACATGATGACACCATCAAAAGCACGAAGGACAACAATCCATAATAAACTTTTTTCATTTTTCTACCTTTCAAAATAGGAAATTAGAATTATTTCACGCTGCAAAATAACTGCTTTTTAGCATATCCTGCAAGGTCTATTCTTGATATTTTTGTCCTATTCTTAATATAAGCCTTTATTACATCATCCATAATCAGTATAATCTTAATATTTTATAGACTTTTATTAATATATTCATTGGTCTATACTTCAAATTAATTACTTTTGTGCATAAACGTAAACTATACTACAATGGACAATACAATACCTAAATTCGATCTGCCTGAGGACTGGTTGTCGGGTACAGACATAAGTAAAGAACTGCTGGGGATGTACAAAAACTATCCCGTCCGTCTGAAATGTGAAATCATTGCACTATGTATGGATGGAGAGATTGAAGCATCTGTCAACCTGAACCACCTCACTGTAAGGAAAAACGATATAATAACACTGATGCCTGGTTCCATCTTTCAGATTAACGACCTGAAAGGAGACTTGAAAATATATTTCTTAGGTTTCTCGTCAAGATATATAGAAAAAAACGACAAATCGAAAATTCTGCTTGATGCTATCTACTCCACCTTGGGAAAGCCCAAATTATCACTGTCTGACGAGGGTGCCGTGATGACAGAAAAGTATTACAACCTTATGATAGATGTATATGAACACTTCGATGAAAAAATAAGGATGGAAATCGCGGACAATATTTTCACCGACGTACACAAGGGCATCTCATTAATATATAAGAAGAAATCGGTAAAGGATGACATAGCCTCATCAAAAAGCGAACAGCTGTGCAAGGGATTCACACAACTAGTGATGCAGCACTACAACGACAACAGGAATGTGGCATGGTATGCCGAGAAATTGGGGATTACACATGCTCATCTTTGTTCAATAGTAAAACAAGCCACAGGAAAAACTTGTGCGGACATAATATCATCGATGGTGATAATGGACGCAAAATCGCAATTGAAATCTACGCAACAAAGCATTCAGGCAATATCGGATTCTCTGAATTTTGCCAATATGTCGTTCTTCGGAAAGTACTTCAAACGACACGTTGGAATGAGTCCTTTGGAGTACAGAAATAAGGGGTAAAAAAACGAGCGTACGTTTCACTTTAAACGTGCGCCCATTTCACTTTAAACGTGCGTCCGTTTCACCTTAAATGAACGCCCGTTTTTTTTAAACGTATCAAAGCCTTATTTCAAAGCCTGAAACTGCTCTATCAACGAAGTTAGGTTTGCCGTGAAAAGTCTGGCAGAAATAGCCAGTAGAATTATACCGAAGAACTTGCGGATTACATATATTCCGCCCTTTCCAAGGAAACGTTCTATCACGTCAGTCAGCTTCAAAACTATAAATACCCACACCATATTAAGTGTCAGTGCCAATACTATATTAATAGGGGCATATTCGGCACGTAATGAAAGCAGCGTTGTGAACGCTCCGGCTCCTGCCAACAGCGGGAACACCAAAGGAACGAGGGTAGCTTCCTTTATAGGCCCCGTGTTCTTGAATATCTCCACATCCAGAATCATCTCAAGCGACATCATAAAAATAACGAAGGCACCGGCTACGGCAAAGGAAGCAATGTCAACCTGAAAAAGTTTAAGCATCATATCGCCGGCATAAAAGAAACCTATCAGCAGGGCAAAAGCTATCAGCGTAGCCTTCATGGCATTTACAGGCCTACCCTTCTGCTTCAAATCCAAAATGATTGGAATAGAACCAATTATATCTATCACGGCAAACAACACTATGAATGCACTGAGAAACTGCTGAACATCGAACGCCCCCAAAAAAGGAACCGATGCAGGCTGGATAAATAACGTTTTCATTTTGATGATATATTTTTTACATTACAAAAATACATAAAAAATCATTATTCATACACATTAAGGAAAAAAATACTAAAATCAATATACACACTGATGTAGTGATACAAAATAAATTGTTAACTTTGTATGTTAAAATAAAGATTTACGCTCAATAAATTTAACGGATTATGAAGGTTTCGATGTACGATACACTACTGGAGCTGCCACTGTTCCAGGGATTGACTAAAGAAAATATAACCAGCATCATAGAAAAAGTGAAAATGGGATTTCATAAATATGAAGCCAAACAGAACATCGTTTCGCAGGATGACAGATGCAACAGCCTGATTTTCATACTTGAAGGCAAGGTTGCCGTCACAACAAACGATCCGATACACAACTTCAAGATTGTGGAAGAGGTACAGGCTCCATACATAATAGAACCACAGTCACTATTCGGGATGCGCACAAAATATAATGCATCGTACACTGCAACCGGGGATGTAGATACTCTGAACATTGACAAAAGCTACATTCTGACAAATCTGTGCAAATACGAAATTTTCAACCTGAACTATCTGAACATACTGAGCAACAGGGCACAGACTGCGAACAACAAGCTGTGGAACTCGCACATAGGATGTACCAAAGAAAAGCTTATGAACTTCTTCGCGCTGAGATGTGTGATTCCATACGGAAAGAAAACACTGTTCATCACGATGGAAGATCTGGCTTCACTGATAGACGACACAAGAATAAACGTATCCAGAGCCCTGAACGAATTTCAGGAAAAAGGGATACTAACATTGGGAAGAAAGAAAATAACCATAGAGGACTTGGCTAAACTTACCGAGGAGGTGAAGAATTAATTTTCGAGTTGTCAGTTCTTAGTTGTTAGTTTTTAGAAATATCAAAATATATAAATATGACAAATCCATTTTTACAACCATATAACACACCGCACGATACCACTCCTTTCGACAGAATTAAAATTTCGGACTACGAACCTGCCATAAGGGAAGGCATGAGAGTGGAAGACGAAGAGATAAAGGCAATTACCGAAAATACGGAAGAGCCGGACTTCGGAAACACAATATTGGCACTGGAACATTCGGGAAAACTTCTGGACAAGGTAACTACAGTGTTCTTCAATCTGATGAGTGCCGAAACCAACGACGAGCTCGATGCCATAGCGGAAAAACTGATGCCTGAACTGACCGAACACAGCAATAATATCAGTCTGAATCCGGTATTGTTCGAAAAGGTGAAAAAAGTGTATGAAAAGAAAGACAGTCTGGAGCTGACCGCAGAAGAGAACAGATTGCTTGAAAAGACATACGACGGATTTATCAGAAACGGCGCCAACCTGAACGATGATGACAAGGAGACTTTCAGAAAGTTGTCTGCCGAGCTGAGTACGCTTACGCTGAAATTCTCGCAGAACCACCTGAAGGAAACCAATAAATTCGAACTGCACATCACAGACAAGAACGATCTGGAAGGACTGCCTGAAAGCGCTGTGGAAGCTGCCGAACATACAGCAAAAGGTAAAGACAAGGAAGGATGGGTATTCACTCTGCAGGCTCCTAGCTATGTGCCGTTCATGAAATACAGCAACCGCCGTGAACTGAGAAAGCAGATGTATATGGCATACAATACACAGTGTACACACAATGACGAATGGAACAATATCGAAATTGTGAAACAATTGGTAAACAAGCGTATGGAAATTGCTCAACTGCTGGGATTCGAGACATATGCAGACTATGTATTGAAAAAAAGAATGGCAGAAAACAGTGAGAATGTTTACAGACTCCTGAACGACCTGCTGGAAGCATACTCCCCTACCGCACATAAGGAGATAGAAGAGATAGAACAGTTGGCAAAGGAAACCGAAGGAGACGGTTTCACACTTATGCCGTGGGATTTCTCTTTCTATGCCGAGAAGCTGAAAAGCCGCAAATACAGCCTTGACGAAGAGGCGTTGAGACCATACTTCGAACTTGAAAAGGTGAAAGAAGGCGTATTCGGACTTGCCACAAGACTATACGGAATAACATTCCGTGAGAACAAGGATATACCGGTGTATCACCCTGACGTAAAGGCTTTCGAAGTGTTTGATGCCGACGGAAGCTTCCTGGCTGTGCTCTACACCGACTTCCATCCAAGGGAAGGCAAGCGTTCCGGGGCATGGATGACTAGCTACAAGGAGCAGTGGATAGAAGATGACGGAACGAACAGCCGCCCGCATGTTTCGGTTACGATGAATTTCACAAAACCTATAGCCGAAAAGCCTGCCCTGCTCACATTCTCGGAAGTAAACACATTCCTGCATGAATTCGGTCATGCGCTGCACGGAATGTTTGCCAACACACGATTCCAATGTATGAGCGGAACCAACGTGTATTGGGACTTCGTGGAACTTCCATCACAGATTATGGAGAACTTTGCGGTGGAAAAGGAATTCCTGAACACATTTGCCAGACATTATATCACCGGTGAAGCTATTCCAGAGAGCCTCATCAAGAGTATCATAGATTCGCAGAATTTCAACGTGGCATATGCATGTCTGCGACAGTTGAGTTTCGGATTTCTGGATATGGCATGGTACACAAGAAAAGAAGCATTCGACGGCGACGTGAAGGAATATGAAAAGAAGGCATGGGAAAAAACACAGCTTCTTCCGCAGGTAGATGACACATGTATGAGTGTACAGTTCGGACACATCATGTCCGGAGGATATTCTGCCGGGTACTATAGCTACAAATGGGCTGAAGTGCTTGATGCGGACGCATTCTCAGTATTCAAGGAAAAAGGTATATTCAACCGCGAAGTCGCACAGTCTTTCAGAGACAATATACTGTCGAAAGGCGGAACAGAGCATCCTATGACACTGTACAAACGTTTCCGCGGACAGGAACCGGGTATTGAGGCTTTACTTAGAAGAAATGGAATAAAATAAGAGAGTAAAGTTAATTTCAAATACGTCACCCCAAGTAAAAAATGACATCACCCCCAGAACAGACAATATTCACCCCCAGTCATCAATATCTTCACCCCAAGTTACACCACAAGAAAAAGTATTTGATTTCTGTAACACCCCAAGAAGTATTAGTGAAATAGCAAAAATGCTAGGAGTGAATGACAAAAAATGGGTAAGAAAGAAATATATTACACCTTTTATTGGAATTACACTTGAACCAACAATTCCAGACAAGCCCAATAGCAGAAATCAAAAATACAAAACAATAAAAAAGAAATTATAATTGTAGAGATACCTTGTATTTTGCCAAACAAATGAATTTGGCTACTTTTGCAACAACAGTTTTAACAGCAAACACAAAAAAAATTTATAACAATGAAAAAGATAATAAAGTATATACTAGCAATGATGGTACTACCACTAGTACTATGCGGATGCAACCAAGAGGATGATGTATTCGAAATCTTTGCAAACGATAAGACATGGCATTGGAGTGGTTCATATACCACAACCAATTGGAAAGACGATAATAACTATAAACTTAATTTAAATATTGACGATTTGAGTCAAATCAACAAAAAGACAGATTATTACAATATTATATTTGAAGAAAACGGTAATGTTTCCGGTAAAGGTGAAAATTTCACGTTTAAAGGAACATGGAATGCTATGAGCAAAGATAAAAGCTTCTATATAAACATACAGACCCAAGGTAATATTTCCGGTCTGGATAAAACTTTTTATGATGCCATAAAATCTGCTAATTTTTATAGAGGAGATTCTAAATGTATAAAATTATTCAATTCAAATAAATCAGAATACATACAATTTTATCCCTTAGGTTCTTTAAATCAATAATTATGGAACAGGAAAACAAACAAGAAATATTAGACAAAAGATATATGCGCATGGCGCGCATATGGGCTGAAAACTCATACTGCAAACGCCGTCAGGTGGGAGCCCTTATAGTGAAAGACAAGATGATAATATCAGACGGTTATAACGGTACACCATCAGGATTCAGCAACGTATGCGAAGACGAAGAGGGACTAACAATCCCTTATGTACTGCATGCTGAAGCTAACGCAATAACAAAAATTGCGCGCTCAAACAACAGCAGTGAAGGAGCAACAATGTACGTAACCACATCACCTTGTATAGAATGTGCAAAACTTATCATACAGGCAGGTATAAAAAGACTGGTGTATGGAGAGAAATATCGTCTGGAAGACGGACTAAACCTACTAAGAAAAGCCGGTATTGAGGTAGTCTATCTGGAAAACGAATAACAAACTGTATAACATAAAATCTATATATATGGACAATAAGTATAAACGTTTCATGCCGATATTGCTTGCCGTAGGCATAGTGATTGGTATAGCAATAGGTGTGTTTTACACCAATCTTTATTCAGGAAACAAGCTTGGAGTAATAAAGGGGTCGTCAAACAAAATCAACGCTCTTCTGAGAATTGTAAACGATTCGTATGTTGACACCGTCAACATGGAAGACATGGTGGAAAAAACAATGCCTCTGATTCTGTCGGAACTGGATCCTCATTCATCGTATATACCGGCACAAAAGCTGGAGGAAGTAAATTCTGAACTGAGAGGACATTTCAGCGGTATAGGTATTCAGTTCACGATTAAGGACGATACAATTCACGTAAACAGTGTAATACCAGGAGGCCCTTCGGAAAAAGTGGGACTTATGGCGGGCGACCGTATCATTGAGGTTGACGACTCGGCTTTCGTAGGAAAGAAAGTAACCAACAGCGAAGCCATGAAAAGGCTGAAAGGAGAAAAGGGAAGTAAAGTGAAACTGGGTATTTTCCGTCCCGGTGAGACTGAGACCCTGTATTTCACTATTATAAGAGGTGATATTCCTGTCAAGAGCGTTGACGCGGCATATATGATTGACGGCAAGTGGGGATTCGTAAAAGTAAACAAATTTGGCGAAACCACTTATCCTGAACTGCTTTTTGCACTTGCAAAATTGAATCAGGAGAATATGCAGGGACTTATAGTTGACCTGCGCGGAAATACAGGTGGATATATGGCGGCTGCCATACAGATGGTGAACGAATTCCTTCCGGCAAACAAACTTATAGTATATACTGAAGGTAGAAAATATCCAAGAGAGAACTATACTTCAAACGGAACAGGAAGCAGCCAGTCACTGCCAATCATAGTTCTGGTAGATGAAGGTTCGGCATCTGCCAGCGAGATTTTTGCGGGAGCGATACAGGACAACGACAGAGGTACTATCATCGGACGACGCTCATTCGGAAAAGGACTTGTACAGCAGCCTATAGAGTTCAACGACGGTTCTGCCATCAGACTGACAATCGCCAGATATCACACTCCATCGGGAAGATGTATCCAGAAACCGTACGAGCAAGGAAACGGTGCTGAATACGAAATGGACCTGTTGACAAGATATGAGCATGGCGAGTTCTTCTCGGCAGACAGCATCAAGCAGAATGAGAAGGAAATCTACTATACCGGAATTGGCAGAAAGGTTTACGGCGGAGGAGGAATAATGCCTGACATTTTCGTTCCGCACGACACTTTGGGCATGACATCTTATTTCAGAATGGCTGCCAACAGAGGTCTTATCATAAGATATGCTTTCGACTATACAGACCAGAACAGAAGCAAACTGATGGAGTATAAAACAGGAGACGAGCTGTGCGACTATATCAAGACACAGAATCTGCTGGTGAAATTCTCAAAATGGGCTGAGAAGAAAGGCTTGAAGAGAAGAAACAACATGCTGATTACATCGAAAGAATTGTTCGAAACAAGTATATACGGCAACATTATTTACAACATGTTGGGTATAGAAGAATACATCAAATATCTGAACAAGTCAGACAATACGGTTCTGAAAGCTGTTGAGGTATTGGAGAAAGGCGAGTCTGTGCCTAAAGCGCCTGAAATGACAGACGAGGGAACTACTGATAAAGAAGCTGCCTGATGGAAACAAAGGATGAAATAAGAAAACGCATTGCCGAAAAGAAAAAAGAATTTTCGGAAAGTGAACTGAAAGCATTATCTTCCACAATAATGGAAAAGCTGGAAGATAATGTTGTCCTGAAATGCGCAAAGACGGTACTGCTGTACCATTCGCTTCCGGACGAGGTTTTCACCCACGATTTTGTTGAGAAATGGAGCAAGGAGAAAACTATCCTGCTGCCGGTAGTAAAAGGTGATGAACTTGAAATAAGAGTTTATGCCGGCAGCGAATGTATGCAGAAAGGCAGTTTCAATATTGACGAACCGCAGGGCGAAGCCTATAACGACCTGATATCGATTGATGCGGCAGTAATACCGGGAGTTTCATTCGACAGGCACGGCAACAGGCTTGGCAGAGGAAAAGGTTTTTATGACCGTTTCCTGAAAAAGCTTAACACTTTCAAGATTGGAGTGTGTTTCGGCTTTCAGTTAAGCGAAGAAATTCCACACAGCGAACATGACGTCGCGATGGACGAAGTGTGGACAGAAGATGGATATATCAGCAAAAAATGATATTGGTAATAACCTGGGCTCCTACGCGGGAGTTCAGGTTTTTTATTAATAACTCACGCCCCATCTGGAGTTCCTGACGTATGACAGACGACGAGAGCTGCACGTATAAGGTCTGGTTCTTTATATATATGTTGGTGGTATGTCTGAATATTGCAGGACCTACAACATCTTTCCACGAATCGATAAGTCGATATTGGTTAAGGGGGGTCTCCAGCCCTTCCTGACGTAAAAGCTGCATTATCACATCACCCAGTTTTTCTGTATTATTCCGTTTCATCCGACATTTCCTTTCTTTCTGTTATATTTCCATTTTCCACTTCAAACAGTTTATAGTCGCCGTCTATCTTCTTTAGAATCTTGTCCAGATGGTCGCGATTGGTGTCAGTAACGAATATCTGGCCGAAACTGTCGCCTGCCACAAGTTTTACTATCTGCTCTACCCTATGCGCATCGAGCTTGTCGAATATATCGTCAAGCAGCACTATAGGAGTTGTACGGCTTCCTGTACGTTTCAGGAACTCAAACTGAGCCAGTTTCAATGCTATCAGATATGTCTTATTCTGCCCTTGCGAACCTTCGCGCTTTATAGGAAAATCACCTAATTTCATTATCAGATCGTCCTTATGTATCCCTTTCAGGGAGTATCCCATAATCAAGTCTCTCTGACGGCTGCCACGGATTATCTCCAGCAGATTTCCTTGCGAAGCGTGCGACTCGTACTCAAGACTTACTGTTTCCATATCCTCGGATATGAAGGAATAATACGACTGAAACACTTTGATAAACTCGTCGATAAACTGACGGCGTTTCTTATATACAACCTCGCCGGACGAGGCCATCATCTCTTCCCAAACGTTCATCAGTTCCGGTTCAGGCTCCACTTCCGATTTAAGCAATGTATTACGTTGGAGCATGGCCTTATTGTATCGTATAAGCGCATCCAGATACTCACGGTCGAACTGGGAGATAACGACATCGATAAACCGGCGGCGTTCTTCGCTTCCTCCTGATATCAGTACTGAATCGGATGGAGAAACCATTACAAGAGGAATGAGGCCGATATGGTCTGAAAGTCGGGTATATTCCTTTTTATTGCGCTTGAACTGTTTTTTCTGCTTTCGTTTGAGTCCGCAATATACTTCTTCCGGCTCACCGTTGTCAGTCTGATAGAAGCCTTGCACCACAAAAAAATCACGGTCGTGAAATATATTCTGCGTATCAATGGGATTTGTAGCGCTCTTGCAGAATGAAAGGTAATATACGGCATCCATAAGGTTGGTCTTTCCCATACCGTTACGGCCTATAATACAGTTCATTTTGGGAGAAAATGACAGCTCTGCCTGTTCTATGTTCTTGTAATTTAATATGGAGATGCGTTTAAGCCACATAATTAAGTCATGTTTTAGCCACAAAATTAACAATAAAAGCATGATTGGTAAAAAAAGATGCCGACAAATTTCGTTTATAAACATAAATAAATTACTTTTGCTGTCCGAAATACACATTAGAAATAATAATAAAAAATAATATAACAATGAGTCAACAAAAAAACACAAATGATTTGCTGAACATGGATGAAACTATCAGCAATTCTGAAGATTTCCTTATCAAAAACAAGAATTTGTTATTGGGTGCAGTTATTGCATTGGTAGTTATCGTAGGCGGATACATGGCATATAAGAACTTTGTATCTGAACCTAAAGAATTAAAAGCTTCTGAAGCTATCTTCAAAGGTGAACAATATTTTGGTGCTGACAACTATGAAGCAGCATTAAACGGTGACAGCCTTGGATTTGCCGGCTTCGTTAAATTGGCTGACGAATTCAGCGGAACAAAAGCCGGAAATCTTGCCAACGCATATGCAGGTATCTGCTACGCTCAGCTTGGCAAATATGAAGATGCAGAAAAATATCTGAGTAAATTCGACGGTGACGACCAGTTGGTTGCTCCTGCAATACTTGGTACTATGGGTAACTGCTATGCACAGATGGGACAGTTGGACAAAGCTGCCGCTACACTTATCAAAGCTGCCAAACGTGCCAACAGCCTTTCATTGAGCCCTATTTACCTGATTCAAGCAGGACAGATTCTTGAAAAACAGGGAAAGAATGCTGAAGCAGTTGAAGCATACAAAACTGTAAAGAAAGATTATGCCAACTCATATCAGGCAATGGATATTGACAAATATATAGAACGCGCTTCTATTAAATAATAAACTTATTACTTACAGGCACGGATTTCCGGCGCAGGAAAAGTTATGCGCAAAAGGAGTTCCGTGCTTGTTTTTTTATCTTAACTCTACTAAACTTATAAAATCATGGCAACAGCTTATCACAATCTATCGGATTATGACTTCAATTCAGTGCCCGACGCATCGGAAATGAGATTCGGAATAGTAGTATCTGAATGGAACAGCAATATTACAGGAGCGTTACTGGATGGTGCAGTAAAGACTCTGAAAAAGCACGGAGCGAAAGATGAGAACATACATGTGCAGACTGTACCTGGAAGCTTCGAACTTACTTACGGATCGGCACAAATGATAAAAAGCAATAAGTTCGATGCAATAATAGCATTAGGATGCGTTGTAAGAGGCGATACTCCACATTTTGACTATGTATGCGCCGGAACTACACAAGGTATAGCTCACCTGAATGCAACAACCGATACACCAGTGATTTACGGTCTGATTACAACCAATAATATGGAACAGGCTGAGGACAGAGCCGGTGGAAAATTAGGAAATAAAGGTGACGAATGTGCAATTACTGCAATAAAAATGATTGACTTCACTTGCAGATTAAAAAAATAGTTGTATCTTTGCATCGCAATTGAAAAAAGCAACATCTGTTGTTAAGCTTTCAATGGCTAAAGGGCAAATACCAGAGTGGCCAAATGGGGCAGACTGTAAATCTGCTGGCTTAC
>OGCN01001417.1_pt1 | contig 32128 bp, 23 predicted proteins | sample 1570181 | NCBI WGS metagenome assembly OGCN01 (sample SAMEA4370584, study PRJEB24528) | human gut metagenome | reverse complement strand
TCCGCACGAGCAGAAGGCGCCAGTGGCGCCTTCGTCGCGAGCAGGACTTGACCGAGGCGGAAGCGTATGTCCGACACGCCCGCATTCCGGTGAACGGCAACTTATTCGGTAACATTTCCACTCGCCGCTGCTATTCAACCGCTCGCGACCCATGTTCCGCCTAGGTATCCCGTTCACCGAACGCGTTCGCGCGTCGACGTATCGTTGCGCTTTAGTCGTCGATAGCGTCTCGCCCGCGCTGATACTATTACCTCTGTTCTAAATTACGACACAGCGCCCTTTTCCAGAAGGGCGGCTGGAAGTAGGGGGTTGTACGGCTCGCAGGTCGTGCACGGAAGAGGAGATAACCTATGGCGAGACAGCTCAAATCCATGGACGGCAACAACGCCGCCGCATGGGTGTCTTACGCGTTCACCGAGGTGGCGGGCATTTACCCCATCACCCCGTCGAGCCCCATGGCCGACCTTGTTGACCAGTGGTCGGCGCAGGGCATGAAGAACATCTTCGGCACTCGCGTGAAGGTATGCGAGATGCAGTCCGAAGGCGGCGCCGCTGGTGCCGTGCATGGTTCGCTGGCAGCGGGCGCACTCACCACGACCTACACCGCTTCGCAGGGCCTGCTCCTCATGATTCCGAACATGTACAAAATCGCGGCCGAAATGCTGCCGAGCGTCTTCCATGTGAGCGCCCGTACCGTTTCGACCCACGCGTTGAACATTTTCGGCGACCACTCCGACGTTATGGCCTGCCGCCAGACCGGCTTTGCCATGCTCGCCGAGGGCAACGTGCAAGAGGTCATGGACCTTTCCGCCGTCGCCCACCTTTCCGCCATCAAGGGCCGCATTCCGTTCCTCAACTTCTTCGACGGCTTCCGCACTTCGCATGAGGTGCAGAAGGTTGCCGTGTGGGACTTCGACGACTTGGCCGAGATGTGCGACTTCGACGCCGTTCGCGATTTCCGCGCCCATGCTTTGAACCCCGAGCATCCCGCAATGCGCGGCAGCCACGAGAATGGCGACATCTTCTTCCAGAACCGCGAGGCCTGCAACAAGGCTTACGACGAGCTGCCCGCAGTCGTTGAAGAGTACATGAAGAAGGTCAACGAAAAGCTGGGCACCAACTACGACCTGTTCAACTACTACGGCGCTCCCGACGCCGAGCGCGTGATTGTTGCCATGGGCAGCATTTGCGACGTGGCCGAGGAAGTTATCGACTACCTGAACGCCAAGGGCGAGAAGGTCGGTCTGGTTAAGGTTCGTCTGTATCGACCGTTCGTCACGAAGAAATTCGTCGAATGCCTGCCCGAAACCGTGAAGAAGATCGCTGTGCTCGACCGCACGAAGGAGCCCGGCTCAACGGGCGAGCCTTTGTACCTCGACGTGGTCGACGCCCTGAACCGCGAAGGTCGCACGGGCATTCTGGTTACTGGCGGCCGTTATGGTTTGGGCAGCAAAGATACGCCGCCCTCGTCGGTGTTCGCCATTTTCACCGAGCTCGCCAAGGAAGCTCCGCGCCGCGAGTTCACCGTGGGCATTGTCGACGACGTGACCAACCTCTCGCTTCCCGAAGACCCGAATTCGCCGAACACCGCGGCGCCCGGCACCATCGAGTGCAAGTTCTGGGGCTTGGGCGGCGACGGCACGGTTGGCGCGAACAAGAACTCAGTCAAAATCATCGGCGACCATACCGAGAAATACGTGCAGGCGTACTTCCAGTACGACTCCAAGAAAACCGGCGGCGTGACCATTTCGCACCTGCGTTTCGGCGACGAGCCCATTCGCAGCTCGTACTACATCAACAAGGCCGACTTCGTGGCGTGCCACAACCCGAGCTACATTCAGAAAGACTTCCCGATCGTGTACGACGTGAAGCCCCATGGTACCTTCATGGTGAACTGCCAATGGACGCCCGAGGAGCTCGCCGAGCACCTGAGCCCCGCCGCGAAGCGCTACATTGCGCAAAACGACATCAACCTCTACACCATCAACGCTATTGACCTGGCCGTAGAGATTGGCATGGGCAAGCGCACGAACACCATTCTGCAGTCGGCGTTCTTCGCTCTTGCGAATATCATCCCCCAGGAAGAGGCCATTGGCTACATGAAGGATGCGGCTACCAAGTCGTATTTGAAGAAGGGCCAAGACGTCGTTGACATGAATCACCGCGCCATCGATGCCGGTGCCACCGCATTCGTGAAGATTGACGTTCCTGCCGATTGGGCCACCTGCCCTGATAAGGAGGACACCACCGATCTCGAGGGCCGTCCCGAACTCGTGAAGCAGGTTCGCGAAATCATGGAGCCTGTTGGCCGCATGGTTGGCGACTCGCTGCCCGTTTCGGTGTTCGCCGATCACGCCGATGGCCAGTTCGAGCAGGGCGCTTCCGCTTACGAAAAGCGCGGCGTTTCCGTCACCGTTGCCAAGTGGGATGCCGAGAAGTGCACTCAGTGCAACAGCTGCTCGTTCGTGTGTCCGCATGCCACTATTCGCCCGTTCGGTCTGACCGACGAAGAAGTCGCCGCAGCGCCTGCTGGCCTGGAAGTTCTGCCCATGAAAGGCAAGGCGAAAGACCTGAAGTACACGCTCGCGATTTCCCCGCTCGACTGCATGGGCTGCGGCGTGTGCGTAGGTGCATGTCCCTCCGGTGCGCTTTCCATGGTGGGCGCCGAGGGCGAAATGGCCCAGCAGAGCATTTTCGACTACTGCGTGTCCAAGGTTGCCGACAAGCCGCAGATCGAGGACCAGACCCTGCGCGGCAGCCAGTTCAAGCAGCCGCTGCTTGAGTTCTCGGGCGCCTGCGCCGGTTGCGCACAAACGTCGTACGCGCGTCTTATCACGCAGCTCTACGGCGACCATATGTACATCTCCAACGCCACGGGTTGTTCTTCGATTTGGGGTGGACCTGCGGGAACATCGCCTTACACGGTGAACAAGCAGGGCCATGGCCCGGCGTGGTCGAACTCGCTGTTCGAGGACAACGCCGAGCACGGCATGGGTATGCTGCTTGGCTATGAGGCTGTGAACAACATGCTCGCAGCCGACGCCGAGAAGCTCATCGCGACTGGCGTTGAGACCGACGTTGCCGACGCCGTCCAGGCGTGGCTTGAGGCTCGCAGCGACAAGCATGCCGCTCGCGAAACCGCCGATGTGCTCGTCGAGAAGCTTTCCGCCATCGCTACCGGCGAGGGCGAAGCGGCCAAGCTCGCCAAGGAAATCCTCGAGAACAAGGCTTACCTGTCGAAGAAGTCCATCTGGATCTTCGGCGGCGACGGCTGGGCGTACGACATCGGTTACGGCGGTTTGGACCACGTGCTCGCGTCGGGCGAAGATGTGAACATCTTCGTGTTCGACACCGAGGTGTACTCCAACACCGGCGGCCAGGCTTCCAAGGCTTCCAACATCGGCCAGGTTGCGCAGTTCGCTGCCGCCGGCAAGGAAGTCAAGAAGAAGTCGCTCGCCGAAATCGCGATGGCATACGGCTATGTGTACGTGGCGCAAATCGCCATGGGCGCCAAGCCGGCCCAGACCATCAAGGCCATCACCGAGGCCGAGGCATACCATGGCCCGTCGCTGATTATCGCTTACTCGCCCTGCGAGATGCACTCCATCAAGGGCGGCATGGTGAACTGCCAGTCCGAGATGAAGAAGGCCGTCGACTGCGGCTACTGGAACCTGTTCCGCTTCAACCCCGAGGGCGCGCCGGGCAAGAAGTTCGTGCTCGACTGCAAGGAGCCCGCGGGCGGCTATCGCGAGTTCCTGATGAACGAGGCCCGCTACAGCCGGCTCACGCGCGAGTTCCCCGAGCGTGCGGGCGAGCTGTTCGAGCGCAACGAGCAGGCCGCGATGGATCGCTATCAGCACCTGCTGAAGCTGAAGGCCATGTACGACGCCGAATAGGCCTATCGTTAGGTACAACGCGCTTTATTTGACGCGCTCATGAAGAAAGCTCCCATATGGGAGCTTTCTTTTTTGTGCGATGCGGAATGTGAGCAAAGGTTGGATGTGATGCCAAAGGCTGGGGAAGTGCTTCGGGTGGGGCAGGCGGGATTGGGCAAGGCGGGGCACCGAATGGTTGCATCGGCGGTGCCCGGAAAACGAAGGACGAGCACCCGGCGGCATTCGCTTTCTGTGCGTTGCTGGTGCTTGCCCTTTCGCTGAGTTTTTGCGCCCCGTGCTTTTCCTTAATTCCAGGGGTCGGCTTGGAAGAGCGGTTCGGGTGTTGGCGGGCGGTCGGAATAGGGGTCGTAGCCGTCGTCATCTTCGGTTTCGGCACGGCGGAAGGCGTCGTGTTTGAGCGAGGGCGGCTTGCCGGCGCCTGCGGCTTCGAGCGCGGCGTTTGCGTCTGTTGCGACACTGCTGCCGATCAGGCCGTCGTTTCCGGCCGAAGCATCGCTTTCGGTTTCTCGCTGCTTCCAGTTTTCGAGAATAGGCTCGATGTAGGCAAGCGGCGCCACGTGCACCGTGCCGCAGAAGGCAAAAGCATACGGCGTTTCGAGGCCAGGTTTGGAAGCGATCATGGTCACGGTTTCGTGCGCCTTCAGACAGGGCTCGGCCGCTTTGCCGGTTTGAGCCGAAAGGCCGCTCGGCACGTCGGCAGCAACGATGCGCGCGCCGCGTGTGCGCTGCTCGTTTGCGAGGCGAATCCATGCGTCATAGGGCGCAAGCACGGAGTCGCCCGAAAAGCCGGTGCCCAAAATGGCATCGACAATCACGTCGGCTGCGGCAAGCAGGCAGGCGAGCTCACCGTCGCTCGGCGATACGTGAATCGCGATTGTTCCGGGTTCGGCATGCTGCGCGGTGGTGGTTTGGGGCGCGGTTAGGGCTGAGGCTGCGGTTTGGGACGAGCTTGCGGTTTGGTGCAAGCCCTCACGCGGCGTGTTTGCTGGTTCAGATGCAATCGCTTCCGTTAAGAGCGCCTGCTCGTGGGCGGGTTCGGCCGAAATTTCGCCTGCCGGGCGTTTCGTTACAAGGTCGACCGCACAGCCCGCGCGCGCAAGTTCGCGTGCGGCAACCCATCCGTCGCCGCCGTTGTTGCCCGAGCCGCACAAAATCGCGATGTGTGGCGCTGCTTGGTTTTCGTCAGAGGGGTCGCTCACTTCGGCGGTATGACTATTGCTGGAAGTGCGGTCTGTGCTGCCATTTTGATTGTCGTGGGGATCATGGCTGATTGCATCGGCTTGGCGCTGCATCGCATTGCTCGAGCCGTGTTGGGAAGCGGTCGCTTGAGCTTCGTCGAACGCCACCTTGGCCAGTGCGCGTCCGGCGCGTTCCATGAGCGTCGAAAGCGACGTGCTGCCGTCGGCGATTTCCTTTTCGAGCTTCATGACATCGGCTACGGTCAGCACGTGCTTCTCGGTTTCGCCAAGAAGCGGCAGCAGCGCTTTGCCGTAGGCACCGACCAGGTTGGCGAGCTTCATTTTTGCGTTCGCGGGGCTCGTCGAGGGCAGCGTGGTGCATGGCACGCCCAACGTGGGCTCGATGAGCTTACGATAGAGCTCGCCGGCTTTCGTTCCCGTGGCGAATACAGCGCGAATATCGGCTGCGTCGAAAATGCGCGCAAGGTCGTTCGGTTGCGCGTCGCGAATGCTCGCATCGCTCGCGCCCTCGATTTCGCATGATGCGAGCACGTCCCAAAGTGCAACGTGGTGGCGCAGCAGCATATCGCGCTTCTCCTCGATGGTTCGAGGTGCCGGCTCGTCGAAAATCGCGGCGAGCACGCGCCAGAAGCGATTCTGGGGGTGACCGTAGTAAAAGCCCTGCTCACGCGATGCGGGCGAGGGCATGGTGCCCAACAGCAGCACGCGGCTGCGGCTATCGAACACGGGTTGGATTTCATGGGTGACGGTTGTTGCGTCCATTGCGGCCCCTTCGCGCGGGTAATTTCGTTCGAAGCTATCATACGTCTCGCGGCGCCGCTTGGGCGCAGATAGTAAGAATCGCTAGAGCCCTGCTATTGTTATGGGCGGCTTGCCTATATGAAGGCTCGATTGTTTCAGGCGCGGCTCGGTGCCGACGGGTTTTTGGCGGGGCGATGGCTGGCCGTCGTCGACTGGGTTCGTCGTTGTCGGTAGCAAAGGCGGCCTTCCTTCATGGCGCTATGGCGGCGTCGTGAGTTCGTGCGTGCTTGGCTTCGCCGCTGCGATTGATGCCGTAAGCGTATTTTTACTCAAATTGATATCGTATAGGTAGCATATTCTTGCCACCAGTCGGATGCGGTGCTACTATGCGCTCGCGAAAATAACGAAGGGGGTCGTATGAAACGACGCGTGATCCATATTGACGAAGAGAAGTGCACGGGCTGCGGTTTGTGCGTGCATGCATGCCACGAGGGTGCGATTGGCCTGGTGGACGGCAAGGCGCGCCTTTTGCGCGACGATTATTGCGATGGGCTGGGCGATTGCTTGCCTGCGTGCCCCGAAAATGCCATCGAATTCATCGAGCGCGAGGCTGCGGCCTACGATGAGGCAGCCGTGATTGCCGAGAAAATGCGTCGTGCACAGGCCGAGACTCATGCAAGCATGCCCGCGGGCGGCTGTCCTGGTTCCATGGCGAAAACGATTGTGCGCGAAGTCGAGCCGGGTGTGGTGTCGGAAAGCGGCCAAGCTGCTCCTGCCCATGTCGTGAACAGCGCTTCGAATGCGTCTTCGTCTGAAAACCCGTTCCCGGTGCCTGCGGGCGGTGTCTCAACGGTGGTGAACGTGCCTGCACGCCTGTCGAACTGGCCTGTGCAAATAAAGCTCGCGCCTGTGAATGCCCCGTATTTCCAAGGCTGCGATTTGCTTGTGGCTGCCGATTGCACGGCGTTCGCCTATGGCGCCTTCCATGAAGACTTCTTGAAGGGTCGCGTGTGCCTTATTGGCTGCCCGAAGCTCGATGGCGTCGACTATACCGAAAAGCTTGCGCAGATTATCGCTGAGAACAACGTGCGAAGCGTTCGCGTCGCACGCATGCAGGTGCCGTGCTGCGGCGGCCTTGAGCAGGCCGTGCGCCGCGCAGTGGCAATCGCGGGTTCTCAGAATGGCACTGGTGCTGGCGGCGTCGACATCACTGACGGCGCTGTTGACGCTGTTGGTGCGGTGGCGTCGAGCATCCCCGTTCAGATCGACGTAATTTCGTCTGACGGACGCATTGTCGCGGTGGGGTAGCTGGCGGTGGCTGCTTCCTCGTTGGAAATTGTAGGAATGCGAACGGCCACAAGCCACGCAAGGAACAAGGCCATCACGCCCAGAACCGCCCATGCAATGACGTTGCGCATGAAAAACGCGCTTACACCCATGACGGCATACGAAAGGCCGAGCATTTGAAGTTTGCGCGCAAGCGTGATGCCGCCGCGCTCTTTGAACGGTTTGACATACGCGCCATACACGCGGGTTTTGCAAATCCAGGCATGCAGGCGCGGCGAGCTTTTCGCGAACAGGAACGTCGCCAAAAGCACGAGGGGCGTTGTGGGCAGCAGGGGAACGAATACACCGATGCATCCAAGGGCGAGGCTTATCCAGGCGATAACGAGGAAGAAGATTCTTTTCACAGCTGGCCTTTCGGTCGGTTGCAAGGGCGCTCGTTGCGGCCCTTTCATAACGGTTAAGTTTGCTATTGGAAACAAACTTAACCAATGCTAACAAAAGAATATAAAGAATGCGACCGTTGAATGACGTATTTTTGGGGAAGCTGAATACGAGTCCTAGCGCATGTGAAATGCGGGAGCTTGATTTAAGCTGCATTCCCATATATCGCTCGCAATATGAAGCCTGCCTGGAACAATGGTTTTGCTCCAGGCAGGCTTTGCTGTTGTCTCATTAGGATTTTGCCCTCTCGATGGGCCGCACTCTCTTGGCAGGGCTGCGTTTGCCCAGTGAAAGCTGGATTCGTTCGACGAGGGGTTCATTCGCCCAATGATGCGTGCTGGCTCGGGCGTTCAACCGCTATCGCACGTTTTCGAGCATTTCCTTTGCGTGGGCAAGCGAGGCCTCGCTTGCGTCGCCTGAAAGCATGCGGGCGATTTCGCGAACGCGTTCGTCTTCGCCAAGCTCGCAGAGCGTGGTTTCGGGAATCGCGGCCTCGGCGGCGTTTGCGTCTTCGCTTTCGTTGGGGGCCGCTCCCGCGGTTTTCTTCACCATGAAATGGCGCTCGCCGCGCACGGCCACCTGGGCGAGGTGCGTTACCACGATCACCTGGTGCGTTTTTGCCAAATCGGCCAGCACGGCGGCCAACGCCACCGCGACCGAGCCGCCTATGCCGGCATCGACTTCGTCAAACACGAGCGTGTCGCGCGCGTCGGCCTCGCCCAGCACAACTTTGCACGCGAGCATCACGCGGCTTACCTCGCCGCCCGAGGCAATGCGCGCAAGCGGACGCGGCGTCATGCCTGTGCCGGCCCGATACATGAATTCGACTTTCGAGGCCCCTGCGCGCGTCCATTGTGCTCGCTCAAGGGGGTCGACGTGCACGATGAGCTCGGCGCCGCCCATCTCCAAACGGGCCATTTGTGCGTTCACTTGCTCGCCGAATTTCGGGGCGGCTGCGTTACGCGCGTCGTCGAACGCTTTGGCGGCCTCGACGAGCTTCGCTTCGGCGGCGGCGTGGGCGATTTCGGCCTGGGCGATCACGCGCGAGGAATCGTCGACCGACTCGATGAGCTTGGCGGCAGCATCGCGACGCTCGATAACGTCTTCCATGCGCGGCCCGAAGGCGCGCATAAGACCTTGCAGGGTGCTTGTGCGTTCTTGCAGGCGTTCAAGGGCATGCGGGTCGTGATCGATGCCGTCGCGGTACTCGCGCAAATCGCGCGAGGCGTCTTCAAGAATATAGGACGCGTCGGTGAGCGACGAAACCAGGGGTTCGAGCGCGGCGTCGGCTGCCGTGAGCGACTCGAGCGAGGCGATGGCCGAATTCACGGCCTCGATTGCTCCTCCGTCGCCTGAAAGGCCCCAATATGCGCCGTCGCTTGCCTGGGCGAGCGCTTCGGCGTTTTCAATTTTGGGGAGTTCTGCCATAAGCTCGTCGTATTCGTTGAGCGTGGGGTTTACCTCATCGATGCGGGCGAGCGTGAAGCGCGCCTCTTCGAGCTGCGTGGCGGAGGCCTGCGAGGCTTCGCGAACGCGGGCAAGTTCTGCTGCTGCAGCCTGTTCGGCGTTGAAGGCTTCGATGTAGGCCGCTTTTGCGCTTGCAACCGCATCGCCCGCCCACGCGTCGAGCATGGCGGCGTGGTTTACGGGCTTCAAGAGGTGTTGGTGCTCGTGCTGGCCGCATAAATCGACGGTGGCGCCCAGCTGCTCGGCAAGCTGGCGCACGGTGGACATGGAGCCGTCGATGCTCACGCGGCTGCGCCCGTCGGCGGAAACCTTGCGGCATGCGATGTGACCGTCGTCGGCGTTGTCGGCATCGGCTGGCAAGAAGAAGCGGCCCTCGACCACGGCGCCCTGCGCGCCCTCACGCACGGTAGAGGCGTCGGCGCGCTCGCCCACAAGCAGTTTGATCGCCGAAAGCAGCGCGGTTTTGCCGGCGCCCGTTTCACCCGTTACCACCGTGAGGCCCTGCGCGGGCGCGAACGTCGCTTCGCGAATAAGGGCGACATTTTGCACGTGGAGCTCGTCGAGCATGGCGAAACCTTTCTCGAATGCGCCGCCGCACGCTGCGACGGTCAGGTGCCGTTCATTATAGGCTCTTGGGGTGCGAGGTTGTGTGCGGCACGAAAACCAAAGGGAAACGGTGAAAGTGCGCGAATGCGGCGGCGCGGCGACGAGCTCTGTGCGTGCGAAGACGCGCAATGGTCGTGCGCGAAACCTGAGCGCGGTTTCGTGCGTGGAACGAGGGCAATAAAAAAGCCCGCTCGGTTGAGCGGGCTGTAGAGATAAATTGAGGCCCGGAGGGGAGCCGAGCCTCACACAAGGAGGGGATGAACGACGCTTCAGATCGCGTCGGTTCAAAATCTGCTTGGGGAAGCAGGCAAGTAAAAGAGGGGAGCCTTTCGCTTGCAGGGCAAAAGTATACAGGTCGCTATTTGAGAAGTTGTGACCATGAAGTGGATGGTTTGTGGAACGGGACAGTTTTGAGCTAACGTTCCGAGAAATTCCATAAGCCGCGCCTATATATTCTTTTTTACGAGTGAAATATATAAGCAGCGCCTATAGGAAATATTCAAGAAACCGAATGCCGTCGAAAAAAGGGACAGAATAAATAATGCGTGGCAAGAAAGCGATGAAATTGCATATATGCACGAATCGCGACTGTCTTCATGCACCAATGCGCGCCACAGCATTGAGAATTTGATTAGTAAAAACGCCCATTGCTTCTAAAAACCGCAGGTCAGCAACGCGTAGTTGGGATAATGAAACCGTATGAGCGTCTTTTTGGCGATTTGCGGGTGTGTCTTTGCGCTACAAAGCCGATTCGGTGTGGCTGCGGGCGCTGCGACGCGTGCACTGCGATGCGCACGATTTTCTGCAACGGCACCGTTGCGCGATTGCGATCGGCGTTTGCGCACCATTATGGTGGGCGCTCGTTGAAAAGGCCTTTTTTTTGCAAAGGCTCACCTCGGCCCACCCCAGGAAAAGGAAAAGGCCCGTTCGGACGAGCGGGCCTAAGAGAGAACTTGAGGCCCGGAGGGGAACCGGGCCTCACACAAGGAGGGGGTGTACGGTGCTTAATCTTGGGAGGTGCACCGGTACGTACTGCTTTGGGGTAGCAGGCAAACTGGGAAGGTGACCCCGCGTTTGCAAGGCAAAAGTATAGGTACGGGTTTTCAAGAAGTTGTGAGACGGTTTTGAACGACTTGTGTACGCAGGGCACCTGTGCTCGACAAGATGTAAAAGGCCTGATGGGAGCCATAAAGCAACGCCTCACATAATGAGGGTGAATTAGACATAATCTAAAAATGTGTATACGTTTGTGAAGGGCTTTTGAAGCGTCATTAAAAAGCTTTGCCGTTCGCCGCCGCAAAACGACCGCTTGCCGCGGCATCATTTTGAGCTGCTTTTTGACTTATGAAGCGCGCTTGCGCCACTTTTCGGGAAAGCGGCCCTTGCAGGCGCTCCGTTCGCCGCGTTGCAACTATACTCAGGACATTGCATTAGCCGCGCCGCGCACGCTTTTGCCGTGTTTCGCGCCGCGTTCGCCACATCCGAAAGGGGCTCTTATGGCCGATATCGAATTGCGTTTTCACAAAGACATGCTCGTGCTTTCCGCCCCGCTCGCGTTTGCGCTCGCGAACCAAGGCGTCGACATGGAAACCGAAGCTGAATATATGAGCTTGGTTGAGCCGGAAACTATGCGAGATGCGCTGCGCCTTGAATCGATGGCGGGCGCGCAGTGCTTGGTTGCCGAGACCGATATTTGTGAGGCGCGCCTGGCGCACAAGCGCATGGAAGATCGCGCTCAAGAACTTGCGCAGGCGGCTATTTCTCATGCGCGCGCGAATGCGCCGCAGCATGTGCTGTGCGAAGTTGGCCCGTGCGGGCTTCCACTCGATGCCACGTCGGCGATGTCGATGAAACAGTGTGCGGCGCAATATGAAGGCGCGGCGCGAGCGCTCGTCGAGGGCGGCAAGGAAGCCATGGGGTCTCTTGCTGAAAGTGAAGGCGCGGGCTTCGACGCGATTTTCTTGAACGGATTGCGCAGCGCGGCCGATGTTCAGTGCGGCATCGAAGGCGTGCGCCGCGCGTATACGGGCCCGGTGTTTGTGTCGGTTGACGTGAATGAGAAAGGCGAGTTCGACGGAAAGCCGCTCGCTGAAGCAATCGAGGTGCTCGCGAAGGCCGACGTGATTGGCATTCGCAGCGCTGCTGCGCCCGAGGCGATTGCGGAAGTGGTGCGCGAGATTGCCGCCGCCACGCCGAAGCCTATTTTGGTGCAGGTGAGCGTGCGCCAGGCAACCGCCGCCGAGAAGCGCCGCGCATCGCTCGGCGCACCCATTCCCGAGAACCCCTATGCGCTGCCCGATTTCATGGCCGATGCGGCTGTGGCTCTGCGCGCAGCGGGAGCTCAGTTCCTACGCGCGTGCGGCGAGGCGACTCCTGCATACACGGGCGCTTTGGCTGCAGGCGTTTTCGGTGCCGACAGCATTCGCTAATTGCTTGTCGGCAGGCCTATCGGGATGTGCTAAACGCTGCGAGCATTTAACAGATGCGAGCATTTAACAGGTGGCAACAGGTTGAAGATATAAAAGAAAGGAAACCACTGCATGGCTTTGCTTGAGAGAAGCGATTCGTATGGCGAAATGCAGCGCGTTGTGGATTATCTCTTCAAGAACACGCCCATCGTTGAGCGGCTTGATGTGATTCTGGCGGCGGAAACGTTCGATGTGTGCGCCGACATGCGCGAAATCGTGGAGCTGCTGCCGCCGGGTGCGTATACGCGCATCGCTTTGTGCCAGCAGATGAACTCCTCGATTGCCGGCCATGGCTGGGGCTACACCTACGGCACTGTGGAGTAGGGCGGCGGCCTGGGGCGCCTGTGGGGTGCCCCTCTCATTTCTCACGCGGGAAAAGTTGCGCAACAAACTCGCTGTTTATCAGGTATGTTATCTGAAGGGCGCCATGTGGAAAGCGACCTTTTTATGAACAAGCCTGGTCTATTGTTGCGCGGGTAGCATATGCATCGATAGAATATAAGAACTTGCGCCCGAGTGGGTGTGTGTTAGCGTTTCGATGCAACGAAAGAAAACTGCTTATGTCAGACCATTACAGCAACGGTGGCGCGCCTATGCCTCCTCGAAGGGGATCTCACGCCAAGCCGCAAGATTCGGGCAGCCGGGTTCCCGAATCGGTTCGCTCGTTTATCACCCAGCAATCGAGCGAACCAAACTCGCAGAACAGGGGATATAGCCCCCAAAGCACCACCCCGTTTTCCTGGCAGCAAAACCAGCAGTCTGGGCGGCAGCAGGAAGAAAGCCAGGGTGCCTATCGTCCCGCGGGCGCGGCGTACCAGCAGCGCGTGCCCAGCGCGAACCAATTCCACAATGGCTTTCGCGCAGGAGTGGGCAGCGATTTCGATAATGACTTCGCCGCCTACGCTCCCGAGGCCGACGATGGTTTGCGCCGCGTGCGCAAGAAGCGTCACAAGGGCCGTCGCATTGCGCTTATCGTGTTTGCGGTGCTGTTCGCGCTTATTGTGGGCAGCGGCATCGCGCTCGCCGCATATGTAAGCTCGCTCAACACGTCTATGGGCTTCGACGACAAGCAAGAAGAAGCCGAAATCAAAGAAGCCCTACAGCCGGCGAGCGTGAACGAATCGGCCGCCGAAAACAGCTCGGCGTTCTATATGCTTATTTTGGGCAGCGACTCGCGCGATGAAGGCGAAACCGCCAGTCGAAGCGACGTGACCATGCTTGCGCGTATTGACCCCGACAACGGTCAAGTCGACCTTATCTCTATCCCTCGTGACACCATGGTGACCATCGAGGGGCAGGGAAGGCAGAAGATTAACGCTGCTTATTCCTTTGGTGGCGCATCGGGCGCAATCGATGCCGTTTCGACTTTTGCGGGCGTGCCCATTACGCATTATTGCGAAGTGCATTTCGAAGAGCTCGAGCGTGTGGTCGATGAGCTCGGCGGCATTTGGGTAAACGTCCCCGAGAGCTTTACAACCGATAGCGGCGTGTCGTTCCAGGCGGGAAACCAGCGTTTGAACGGCGAGCAGGCGCTAACTTTCGCACGTGAGCGCCATAACGTTTCGGGTGGCGACTTTGGTCGCGCCCAAGCCCAGCGCTTGGTGGTGCAGGCAATCATCAAACAGGTGCTTGCATCGTCCCCGGCGCAGCTGCCGGGCCTCGTGAGCTCGCTCGCATCGAGCATTAGCACCGATTTGTCGGTAACCGACATTATCGCCATGGCACAGCAATTCCAGGCGAGTGACCTCGCCTTATATTCGGCTGTGTGCCCGAGTTATTCGTTTAACGAAGGTGGCGTGAGCTACGTGTGCCCCATGTTCAACGAATGGCGCGATATGATGTGTCGTGTCGATGCGGGCCTCGACCCCAATGACACTACGGCTGAAATCCCGCAAGACCAGTTGAGCAACTTAAAATTGGGCGCTGCGAGCAATTCGCCCGCGCCAAGGAGCTATGAAGCCTTGGTCGCGAATGCCGGTCTTACCACGGACGATGTGGCTTCTGCACAGTAGTAACTACGGCGTTATTCGCCAAACGAGAAAGGCAAACCAACCATGACCCTGCTTGAGCTCTTGCAGCTTTTGCGAAAGCATCTGCGCTTGGTGATTGCGCTCCCCCTGGTGTGCGCACTCGCGATGGGCGTTGCGAGCTTTATGTTCCTGCCGAACACGTACACGGCCACCACGAGCATGTATGTGTTAGTGAAGAGCGAATCGAAAAGCTCGTCGATGTCTACCGACCTTTCTGCATCGCAGATGGTCACCAACGACGTAGCGCAGCTTATCGACAGCGATCGCGTGACGAAAGACACCGCAAACGCGCTGAAAATGAAGAGCTTGGACGATTACAAAATCGGCGTCACGAGCCAAACTACCACGCGCGTTATTTCTGTTTCGGTAACGGGCGAAGATGCGCCGAGCTGCGCCATTATTGCCAACCAGCTCGCGAAAGACGTTTCCGACGTGGCGCAGGAAGTCATGGACGTGCAAAGCGTGAACGTTATCGACGAGGCCGAAATCCCCGAAGCTCCGAGCGGTCCGAACAGGGTTATGTATACCGCGGTGGCGTTCTTGGCGGGCTTGTTCGTAGCTATTGCGATTGTCGTGCTTAAAGACATGTTGAACACTCGCGTGCGCAGCGCCGAAGAGGTCGAAGAAATGCTGGGCATCCCGGTTATCGGTCGCATTCCGGCCATGAAGGAGTAAGCGATGGGAAAGAAGAAAAAAGCCGCCGATCGGCTCGTAGTGCAAAACGCCGCCAAAACGCTTTTTGCCAATATTCGCTTTGCCAGCGTCGACAATCCTATTCGTTCGCTCGTTCTAACGTCTTCTGTGCCGAATGAGGGAAAAACGACGGTTTCTATGCAGCTTGCCGCGGCTATTGCCCAAAGCGGCAAGCGTGTATTGCTCGTTGAGGTTGACATGCGCCGCCGTAGCTTGGCAGACATGCTGGGCGTTCATACGCGCGGTGGCCTGTATGCGGTGCTTTCTGAGCAAATGCCTTTGCGCGCGGCCATTGTGCCTACGTCGCAGGGTTTTGATTTCTTGGACAGCGAGCCCCATATTCCGAACCCTGTCGACATTTTGGCGTCGAAGCGCTTTGCGGGTTTGGTTGACGGGCTTTCGCGCGATTACGATTTCGTGGTGTATGACACGCCTCCCGTTGGAACGTTCGTTGACGCTGCAGTGCTTTCGACGCTCGTTGACGCTACTGCGCTCGTCGTTCGCGAGAACTTCGCTCGTCGCGATGAGGTCGCGAATGCCTATGAGCAGCTGCGCAAGGCCGATGCAAACGTGATTGGCGCTGTGATGAACTATTGCGAGACAGAAACGAGCGAGTATTACTACGCCTACTACAACAAAGAAGGGAAACGCGTGAAAGAGCACGACGCTGCTGCAGAAGTGGCAGCGAGCCCGGCCGTAATGCCGAGCAAGCGCGGCGCCCGAAGCCATGCGGCTATGGGCCCGTCCGATACGTTCTAACGATACTTTTGCACCTGGTCTGTTGTTTGCGGCCTGTGCCCCTTGACTGTGACGCCCGCGACTGCCGAAGTTGCGGGCGCCTTTGCATTCTGGCCGAACGAGCTGTTGCCAAAGGCTACAATAGGGCACCAACCTCAACCACGAAAGGAAGCGCCCATGCGCGATATCCACTGCCATATTTTGCCGGGCGTCGACGATGGCGCGCGTGATTTGGACGAGAGCTTGGCAATGCTCGAAGCTGCCAAGCAGGTTGGCGTTACGAGCATCGTGTGCACGCCGCATTGTCGTGACCCGTATTTCGACTATGACGCTATGTGGGATGCGTACGAATTGCTTGTGGCGCATGCGAATGGCTTCCCGCTGCAAATGGGATTCGAGGTGAACCACCGCAAGCTTATGGAATTGGGTATGCAATGGGCGGAATACCTGCATTTCGATGGCAGCAACGAGTTTTTGCTGGAGCTTTCGAGCCACTGCTCGGCGCGCGATTTCGAGGAATACGAGCGTACGATTTACGAGCTGCAGGGCATGGGCTATGACGTGATTATCGCGCACCCCGAGCGATACAAGGCCATTCAGCAAGACGTGAGCATTGCTGAGCGTTTGGTGCGCATGGGCTGCAAGCTGCAGGCGTCGGCCGATTTCGTTGCCGGCGGGCGTTTTGGCAAAGAAAAGAAACCCGCGAAGAAGTTGTTCGACGCTACGCTGTATCGCTATATCGCAAGCGATGCACACCGCGTTGAGCACTACCAGTATTTGGCGAAGGCGAAAGGTGCGTATCGTTGTCGCGGTGCCCACGTGAAGTAGGCGGCATAAACAGTCCATTGGGATTATTGTGGCTCGTGTGCAGTGCCTCTTTCGTGCGATATAGTGCTAAAAGCACTCTTTCAACATCGGGTTTCTGGCGTGTGCGTGGCGATTGCTCGACGCGAGTGCGGTACCCACGCCAAAAGTTGCGCAACATTCAAAACGAGTCGCATGTTGTGCAGCAAACCAATGCTCGGAAGGTGTTGCCAGCAGTTATATCGGTGAAGAAGCGACGTTGAATTGTAACTTTACTTACAAATTGCTTTACATAGATGTGGGTAATAGACAAAATTATACAAGACAGTGCACCCCCATTACAGTCTGAGATAAGCCATCGATGAACTTCGGTGGCGAGCATTCGGCGCATGGCCTACAGTTTGGCCAAGCCCCGAGGGGCCGCCGATCGGGCGTCCCCGGATGGCCGCGTGCCCCTGCCCCCCCCCTTTTTTTTTGCAAAGGGGTTGCACCGAATGGCGTTACAAATGGGCCAATTGTCATTGGCCTTTTTTGCGCTCAATTATGGGCCGTAACGTATACACCCTATCAAGCGTGCAATCGTCGCTCAGAGCGCGTTGCGTCGTTGTTCGGGAAATGAATAGTTCGTTGTTGGGCCGCATTCGCGGTAGCGAAGCTATGTCCCGGAACCAATCCGAGTGTGGGTGGTGTGCGGGGCGATCGCGCGCGATGCGCCGCGATGCAGTGGTGCAGCGTGAGGCGATTTGCTGCATTGCGATGCGATCGGTTTGCTCAGAGACAAGGAAAGCGCCATGCATATATATGCCATTCAAGTCGGAAGCGGCCAAGAAGCCAAGGTTGAAGAGCTCATTCGGCGTTTCGTTGACGAAAGCATGATTGGCGAGATATTCGTGCCGCGCTTTGAGTCGATGCGTCGCTGGAAGGGCGAATGGCATAAGCGCACGGAGCGTTTGACTCCCGGCTACCTGTACGTAGAGACGAGTGATGTTGAGAAGCTCGCGCTGCAGCTGCGCCGTGTTCCGGCCTTTACCAAGCTGCTTGGCAATAACGAAGTATTCATTCCCCTGAACGATGACGAGGTGGCCTGGCTTAATGCCTTCACGGGCAACGATCGCCGCGTGATTGAAATGAGCGAGGGCATTGTTGAAGGCAGCAAAATAATAGTGCTGCGCGGGCCGCTTATGGGCCATGAGGCCGAGATTAAGCGAATTGATAGGCATCGCAGAACGGCCGAACTTGAGATACACATGCTTGGCAGGGTGAAAACGATACGGCTTGGGTTGGAGATTGTTTCCAAAAACCCCGTAAAAGGGTAGGGACGAGAACGAATCGACAGCTGCAATTGGGTGAAGAAGAGGAAACTGGCGGGAGGAACCCCAGGTAACGGGGACGTAATTTCAGCAAAGGGATTTATTTGGATATGCAATTGGGCGAAGCGACATATAGTGATATCTGCGCGGAAGGACGCGATTCGATAAAGCCAAGGAGTGTCGGACTCGATCGGGACGGCTATAGCCATGAAGATCGTCGCGAAGCCGCAAGGGTTGACGCAACTGGCAAGTATGAACCTAAGCTTACCGAAAATGGTATTCCAGATGAAGTGCTGGCGAAATTGCTGCCAGGCGATGATGTCATTGAGCTTTCTGAGCCAACGATTGCGGGCGGAATTGGCTACCGTTTTGCAAAACGTGCTTTCGACATAGTATCTTGTGGATGTGCCCTAATTCTTCTTGCTATTCCCATGGGAGTGATAGCCCTTAAAATTAAATTAGAATCTCCAGGTCCCGTTATCTACGCGCAGAGGCGTGTAGGGAAGAATGGCAAGATCTTTAATGTCTATAAATTCCGTTCTATGTACGTTGATGCTGAAAAGCGTGGCGCCCGGTGGGCTCAGGGCGATGATCCGCGCGTGACGCCCTTCGGAAAGGTTATGCGAAAGACCCGTATGGACGAGATCCCTCAGTTCTGGAACGTGCTTAAGGGCGACATGTCCCTTATTGGCCCACGCCCGGAGCGCCCGGCGTTCTGCGCAGAGTTCGAGAAGCGTATCCATGGCTGGCATTACCGCACCATGATTGCTCCGGGTCTTTCTGGCTTGGCTCAGGTGACGGGTGGATATGATCTGCTTCCAAAGGAAAAGGTTGTGCTGGATCTAGAGTACATTGAGAAGCGTTCGATTTCCCTTGATTTCAAGATAATCTTGAAGACGCTCGGCGTGGTGAGTACAGGGGAGGGTGCGCGATGAGACCCGGGGAGATAACCTCACGGCGAAAGGTTCTATTTAGCGCGACATTGGTTCGAGGTCATATTCTGAAGTTTCATACTCCATTTCTCAAGTGGTTTAAAGAGCAGGGATGGGAGACCTGGGTTGCTGCTAAAGACGACTTGACGGATGAAGAGTGCTATATACCGTATTGCGATAACTTCGTGAATATTGATTTTGCACGATCGCCCTTCTCGAAGCAGACCTTCGTTGCCTACAATCAGCTAAAGGAGCTCTTCTCTAGAGAACATTTCGATATCGTTCATACCCACACTCCGGTCGGAGGCGTGTTGACCCGATTGGCGGCGAATCGTTCGAGAAAGGAGGGAACAACCGTCTTCTATACGGCTCATGGCTTTCATTTTTTCAGCGGTGCTCCCTTCATGAATTGGGCATTGTGGTATCCAGTCGAGAAAGCGATGTCCCGAAAGACGGATGTCATGATAACGATAAACCGCGAGGATTTTGAAAGAGCCAAGAAGTTCGCGCGGTGTGAAGTTGAATACATTCCGGGAGTAGGCGTCGACCTGAGCCGTTTTAGTGGAGAGCGGACTGGCGGTGATGTTCGAAAGGAATTTGGCATCCCGGAGGATTCTTTCTTGCTTTTGTCGGTGGGAGATTTGATTCCGAGGAAAAATCAAGGTGTGATTATCGAGGCGCTTGCCCTGTTGCCTCGCAATGTAGAGTTATTGATTTGCGGTGAAGGCCGGGAGGCGAGCTCGTTGGAGGAGCTTGCTAAAAGAATAGCAGTTGATGATCGGGTACACTTTGCGGGGTTCAGGAAAGATATTGAGACCGTGATGACAGAGTGTGATGTGCTTGTATTCCCCTCTAAGCACGAAGGTTTACCTGTCAGTGTGATGGAGGCAATGGCGTCGAGGCTTCCAGTAATTGCGAGTTCTATTAGGGGCATTGATCCAGATTTGCTGATTGATGGCGAGAGTGGGCTACTTCTGAAATCTGTCGACTCAGAGCATATCGCGGAAGCGGTTAGTCGGCTGATGGGGTCAAAGGAAATAGGAAATAGGCTTGCGGATAAGGCCAAGAAGGATGTTCAGGAATTTGCTATCGATGCGATAGTCGAGCGAATGGCGAGTTTGTATAAGGCAAAGGTAATGTTTGATGGCCAATCTGCTTAAACGAGTAAAGCTATGGTTCGATAAGAGGGAGGAGCGAAATAGGAATACTATCCCCTCCTCTAAAATCATCGAGTATGTGAACTCGAACAGAGGGAAGCGCGTTGATTGCGCCAGTGCGTCTTTGCTTCAGTATGATGCATTTAGGCGATTTCAGGGGCCTTTGTACAGGCTGGCGACTACTATTGCAGCCGTTTTGATGCTTTCAAGAAAGAAGAAGACAGTCAATCTGGGAGAATCGTGTCGAGAAAGTTACGGTACTCCTTCGACAGTGATTGCGACTTCGTCGGGGAATTACGGCATTATACCGTCCAGCATACGATGCGATACAGGGGATTTTGTGAGGACCGATTTTGATAGGGAATTGCTAGACGATGAGCTTTTTGTCTACTGGGAAACCACGACTGCAGAGGCGAAATCGCATCCCTACTATCGCTACATCACGTTGTACTACCTTTCGAAGATCAATCGAATCATTCGTGAGTACCACCCAGCAAGGATTATTACAACGACGGAGGCATCGTTCGCTTGCTCGTTAATCACGGACTACTGCAGAAAGCATGGCATTGTTCATTCTTGCATCATGCATGGGGAGCGATTGATTCAGCCTGAGACGCTGTTTTTTACGGTAGATGAATTCTATGTGTGGGATTCTGCATATATTGAACTCTTTGAGCGGATGGGTGCCGAGGTCACAAATTACATTATAGAAAATCCGTGGGAAGACGGAGCGCAGAAGGGCGTCGAGAGCCTCGAGAAGAGGATAACCTTTTATACCCAGTTAACCACGAAGAAAGAGCTGCGAGCGCTTTTTGAGACGACCAAAAGCTTAGAAGCTAAAGGCTTCGAGGTGATGGTCCGCCTGCATCCTCGCGATACCAACAGGGCTTACGCCGAAAAGTTGCTCGGAGCGGTACGCCTCGAGAATTCCTCCGAGGTTTCGATATTGGAATCAATCGATAGAACGAGATTTGCCGTAAGCAAGTATTCCACCGTGCTGTTCCAGGCTGCGTCCCGTGGGAGGGTTCCGGTGATTGATGATATTACAGACTCATTTGTGCTGGAGTTTTTGAAGGACCGATCGTATGTGTTGTTGGGGAAGGAGCATTCCCTTCTTTCCAACCTTATGAAAGAAACGGAATGAGATGAAGATTCTCGAAGTGACGCCTAGGTGCTATGTGCCCGGGGTAAATGTCGAGCGATGGACCGGGCTTGATTATGTAACAAGCCAGATAGCTTGTGGCCTGGCAGAGCGGGGTCACAAGGTTGAAATTGCGATGCCCTTCAAATTTGATGAAGCGGAGCGGTTGGACGGGAACCTTGACATTGTTTTTCCTGGGGGGTTTGTTGAATGGTGTTCCTCAGTGCTGTCGAAGGGCAATATCGGTAAATGCATAAAGGATGCCAAAGAGTTTGGGCTGCGTGAGGCGGTTAGAGATCTAGCATATAAAGGCTACGTTGCGGGGTTTTCAAAATTATTGGATGATTTTGCTCCCGACGTCGTTCATGTCCATGGTTCTACTCGATGGTCCTATGAGTGTTTGAGAACTTCATTCGAGGCCGGATATTCTTGTGTGGCCACGTTTCATGGAATCAATCGGGACAATCCGATGTGCTCGGGGATTGTGAAAAGAGTCGAATCCCAGATGATGGATTATGTTGCCGAGAAAGCTATTCCATACACAGCGGTCAGTTCGGGAACAATGGCTTCGGTCAAAGAGATTGCGTCATTGGCTTGCAATTGCTCGTCCGCTGTAATTCCGAATTCGGTGCTTATTAAGCAAAGTGAGCTCACCAAGGAAGAAGCTCGCGAAAAGCTCGGCGTTCCCTATGAAAATAAGGTTATTGTGTGCATTGGAACTATCGGAGAGCGCAAGAATCAAGCTGCTCTGGTTGACGCCATCGCCTCCGCCTCGACTGACGAGAGACGGAACTTGTCAGTGTTCTTAGTGGGGAAGGACTTATATCCGGGGGGAATTTTAAACTACATCGAAAAGAAGGGCGTACAGGATTGCATGCTCGCAACGGGTTTTGTCGAAATGGAAGAAATCGCTGATTTTTACGCTGCGGCAGACTTGAATATCATGCTGAGCAAGAGCGAGGGTTTCGGTTTGTCTATCATCGAGGCGATGTCATGCGGTATTCCGTCTCTGGTTGCTTCGACCGTTGACTCTTCCGTCGATATGAATACTTCGGAGGCCATACGGTGCATTGATTGGACGACGAGCCGTGAATTGTTTTGCGCTATCAAAGATATGCTTGAAACCAAATGGGATACGGAGCAAATCAGGCAGGATGCCCAAAGGTTTTCGCCCGATGAGATGATTTCGAGCTATGAGAAGGTTCTTCATGGGAACCGTTAACGTTGTGCGTTCTAGACCCGATGAAGGGCATGACAGGAAGAAGATAAGCCGAAGCTTTCTCGATTACTATTTGCCAATCCTTGGTGTTCTTCAATATTATGCGACGGGATCGACTGGATCATATGGCTCATTGGTTTTATATGCCTATGCGGCGATTCTGCTAGTACTAAATATTGGACGCAAGCCCTTGTATTTTCACAAGGGCTTAGTTTGTTTTGTGCTTTATGCGATCATCACGCAGCCTATCGTTTATTCCCTTTACGGCGGGTTCTCTTCGGGTCGTTTCTTCAATTATTTCTCGGTAATATACATCCTGCTTGTACTTTCGGTTATGTCAAATAAACTCAACGGGGAGGTGTTCTTCAAGAACTACCTTTACGTGGGGGCGGTCTGTTCCCTCGTGATTGTGTTTCAGTCGGTTCAGCTATATATATTAGGTCAAAAGGTTTCTGGTATTGCGCTACTTCCTTGTGACACAACGAACTGGTATGCGGGGGGCGATAGGCCTTGTGGACTGTTTCCTGAGCCATCCTCTTACGCTTATTTTATGCTGCCATTGTTGGTAATGTGCCTTGCAAGATCGAAGCGTATTGCTGCCTGTCTGATTACCGTGTGCATCGCCATGTCGACTTCGAGTCTCGGGGTGATTGGCGCTTTGATTGTTTGGGCATGTTACATTGCGAAACAATATGACGTGCGCTACATGGTAGTGAGCGTGATTGCGGTGTTCATTGTTATTTGGGGTATATTGCAAACCCCAATGGGCCAATATGCTGTTATGAAAATCCTGAATACAGACTTCGTGAATAACCCGAGGCTTACAAGGGGATTCTTGATTTTTGCGAATCTTGATCCGTGGCAGCAGGCCTTTGGAATCGGCAGAAATAATCTTGATTATTTCATCTCTCACGGTCTCGTTCAGCTTACCGACTACACATCGACTATGGTCTCCGAGAAAAATATCGCATACGTTACGTCGGTGTCTGCCGTTCTTATAAATTACGGAATCGTGGGATTTGCGATTTATTTCACGCCGTTTGTGCTTATGTTTGTACGTTTGAAAAATGTCAGGCTGTTAATTGGCCTGTTTCTCCTCTTGTCCTTCGTCCAGACGATGTTCTTCGACATGAATTTCGCATTCCTCCTGTTAATCATATTCAATCAATGTGATTTGAGTCAGGATTTTTGGAAACTTGGTCAAGCTGGTCGGTTCAAAATGACTTCGGGAATGCCTGAGGGAAAATGACGACTAAAGAAATTATCAAGGCGGCTTGTTGGAAGCTTTGCGAGCGCGGTGCTTATCAAATTGTGCAACTTGTGGTGCAAATTGTGCTGGCAAGGATATTGCTCCCTTCCGATTTTGGGGAGATGGCGATTCTCCTGGTATTTATTGCCTTGTCAAATGCGTTGGTGCAAACGGGCATTTCGAGCGCCATCGTCCAGAAAGATGAATGCAGCCAGTCTGATTACGGAACTGCTACTATATTGTCTCTTGTCTTTGCATTGGGGCTATATGCGTTGCTTTTTGCCGTCGCTCCACTTATTGCGAGCTTCTATGCCCACGATGGTCTTGTGAGGACATTGAGAGTTCTGGCACTAATCCTTCCGCTCAATGCATTGAACTCCATTCAGGTTGGAAAAGCCACGAGGGAGCTCGACATTAAGCCGGTGTTCAAAAGCACGACGACTGCATGCGTGGTTTCCGGCGTGGTTTCTATTGCGATGGCTCTTGATGGATGGGGCATTTGGTCATTGATTGCCCAGCAAATCGTGCTGCGCGTGGTGACAACTATGACTATGTGGTTATGGCAGGGTAGATGGATACCGTCTCCGATTTTTTCGATAGAGGCTGCTCGCGAGATTTGGCGTTTTGGTTGGCGCTTAGCGGCATCGAGTGTCATTTACAATCTCTACCAGAATTGCCTGGATCTAATAACTGGTAAAGCGTTTTCGATGACTCTGCTTGGGTTTTTTAGCCAAGGCAGGAAATTGCCGTATATCGCAGTTAATTGTCTTGATGGGGCAATTCAGACGATTGTCTTTTCGGCGTTGTCTAAGGTTCAGAACAATAAGGTCGAGTTTATGAACCTAATGAGGAACGCTATGAAGACCATGGTTGCCTTTGTTGCTCCGTTGATGCTGTTCATGGCGGTTGCCGCTGAGCCGATTGTCCTTGTAGCGTTCGGGGAAAAGTGGCTTGACTCCGTTCCATTCTTTCAGCTGTTCTGCATTGGCTATTCCTTGGTTTCCGTCTCTTCGGCGAATCAGCAGGCGTTTAACGCAATCGGCAGGAGCGATATTTTCTTGAAAATAGAGATTGCAAAGACCTCGCTCGGACTGATGACGCTTACTGCTGCGATATTGATTTCAGGTGATATTTATGTCGTCGCGGCGTGCGCCGCTGCCGTTACAATTATTTCCACAGCAATTAATGCATATCCAAGCAAGAAAATTTTTAATTATAGCTATGGCCGGCAAATCCATGATTTGCTTCCTTCTTTAGTGTCTACGTCGCTTGCGGTCGCTGTGCTCATATTGGCGAAATTGCCCATGGAAGCTGTTTGCGAAAACTCACTGGTAGAACTGTTATTTCTTGCACTGACAATGGTTCTTCTGTATTCAGTTTTCAGCATTTTATGCAAGAACAAGCCAGTGACCAGCTTATTCGACAGGGCGAGAAAGCTTATCTTGAAGACGTCTGAGTCTAAATAGCTAAAAGACCATCGAGTTGACAGATGGGCGAAAGGAATCAGTTTGGGAATCGCGCGCAATATTAAGATCGGCCAAAGGCTCCATAGGGAGGGGCATAGTTTGTTGGCAAAAGTGATGAAACTTGAACAGAAGATTCTTTATAGCTGTGGCATACCTTATCAGGCATCAATAGCTAGGAATGTGCACTTTGATCGCAACTGCTTTGGCTGCGTGATAAATCAGCGTGCGGTAATCGAAGGACCATGCGAGATTCAGCATGCCGTTACGTTAGGTGAGTTAGAAGCTGGTGGTCCGGTACCCGTTATCAGGAAAGATGCCTATATTGGAGCCAAAGCAACGATACTGAGGGGTTGTAGTAGGAGAGAATGCGAAGGTGGACCAGGGGCTCTTGCGCTGTGCGACGCGCCAGTCGGAAAGACTGCGGTTGGCGTACCTGCCAAGATAATTTAGTCTCGATATTTTTGAGTAAGGAGCTGCGATGATAGATCAATTGAATGTAATCGCCTTGATTCCTGCCCGAGGCGGAAGCAAGGGTATTCCAAGGAAGAATGTCAGGGACCTGCACGGTATGCCGCTGATTTCCTATTCCATTAAAGCGGCAAAAGGCAGCAAGTACATTGATCGTGTTGTGGTGACTACGGATGATACAGAGATTGCTGATGTATCGAAACGATTTGGCGCCGATGTTCCGTTTATGAGACCGAGCGAGTTGGCTGCAGATGCATCCAAGACGATTGATTGCGTTGTACATGCTCGAGATTGGTTTTCTGAACATGGGTTTCCTTGCGATATTATTGTGCTACTGCAGCCGACGAGTCCTCTTAGGACGTGCGCTGATATAGATAGCGCTTTGGAATGCTTCTTGTCGCACGGATGTTTGGGCTTGTGCTCCGTTTCGTTGGCGGAACAGAATCCGCTTTTGCTGCGTACTATTGGGGAGGGAGGGGTTCTTCATCCCCTTGTAAATCAAAGTAGCACTATGAGACGTCAAGACCTTCCTTGCTACTATAAGGTGAATGGTTCCATATACATTAACTTAGCAAAGAGCCTCAGTCTCAAATCGAGTTTGAACGACAATCCGATTGGATATGTGGTCGATACCAAACATGCTATTGACATCGATACCTATGAGGATTTTTTGGCAGCCGAGAAGGCTCTTTCAAGAGAGAGCTAACGTATTGTTACTCAATGCTCCCGAATTAAGAATTTCAGATCGCTTGGGTTTGATATTATCGCTTATATCCTATTTGTATTCCGTTGCGTATTTTGGTCGCTCGTAATCGCCAATGATTTCTTTCGCCGAATTTCCGCCAAGCTGCACGTGGCTAGATGGAGCGTAGTGTCTGACTCTATTTGCGATAATCAATAGCCGATATTCCAGTTCCTGATTGATGCGTTTTACTGACAAATGCAGAAGAATCCTCATGGTGTTGCGAACCGCCTCTGCATATCTTGCATCTAAGATATGCAGAGGCGGTTTCGTAGTGTTTCGCGCAGCCTATGTTCTAATTGTCGATTGCAAGGAGGCTTACCTGCAGTAATGAACTAATATAAATCTCTATTTGCTTGCTTCTGTTTCTTATTCCGCAGTTACTGAATCATCGCGCCGCTGCTCTTGTCGAAGTAGTACCACTTCCCGTTGATCTTCTGCTCGCCGTAGCGCATGGCGCCGTCGTCGCCGTAGTAGACGGTCCTGGGCCCGAGCTTGGTGAAGCCCCTGGCCATCGCGCCGCTGCTCTTGTCGAAGTAGTACCACTTCCCGTCGATCTTCTGCTCGCCGTGAATCAACTCTCTGTCTTTATAGAAGCAGATTGAGCCGTCGGCTAGTTTCGACCATCCTTCTTTGCGTTCTTCGGGGTATGCTGCTGTGAAATCAAACATCGCAGCCCAGCTCGAATCCGAAATCGCCGTGACGCTTGACGTCGCCGTGAGCGTTGCGCTGCTGTTTGCCGTGCTCCACTCGCGCTTGTTCATCGCATAGGCAATGATGTCGTTCTGTATCCCCGAGATGCTGGGCGGGAAGGTGCTGTTGTCGGCGTCGATACTGAATTCGGTTTCCCTGGCGTCGAGATGCTGCTGGATGCGGTCGGCGTATGCTTCCGCCCACTCGCCGGCCTTGCCGTTGCGTACGAAGTAATTGTTAGACAGGTCTGTTGAGCGGTAGGCGTAGCCTTCGGTCTGGTAGGTCTTGGTGTGGTCGGGATGCGCGATTGCCATCAGCTCGTCGGTCAGGCCGAAGTAGAGGTGTCGCTGGTCGAGGTCGCCGTACCAGTTGGCATCGGTGTCATCCCATGTGAGGTCCATCTGGCACCACTTACCGTCGATCTTCACTGCGTTCCAGGTGTGCCCGTTGCCCGTCATGCGCGCGTTGGCAATTCCTGCGGCGTTGAGCAGCTTCTCGTAGATGCGCTGATAGGACTCGCAGGTGCCTTTTCCGCGCGTGAGACCGCTCTCTGCCGAGCACCAGTTGAGGTCATGGTCGTATTCTAACTGGTCGATGGTCCAATCGTGCAGCCAGAGCGCCATGGCGTATTCCGAGCCGTCGGTCTCGGTCTTGGCCTGCGTAACCGCATTGCTCACGATTTGCGACACGGAGGGGCGGGAGGGGTCGTCGATGCTCGTCCAAACGTCGGTCGTGCGCAGATAGCCGACATTGTTGTCCGTATCCATAAAATAGAAACAGACGTTATAGCTGCCGGAGGCGGTGAATTCAAAAGTGAAATCGTATCCGTTATCTCCTATGGTTTTATAGGATGATGCTCCTGACCACTGGTTGCGCGAGGGATCGCAGACGCTTTCCTGCGTACCGTCGGGGTCCCAATAGGTTGGCACGTCCATACGGACTTTGGCATTGGGGCTGCCACCCGTTTGGGTTACATGGAATGTCGTCGCCTGGCCCGCAGGTGCGTCGTTCCACTGGACGGTGAATGTGACGCCGCCCTGCGAAGTTGTGGTGCTGTGCGCGTAGGTTGTTTTGGTTTGAGCGTCGTAGGTGGCGGCGGTGTTCTTGGGCACCGCGTCAGGCTCGTAGGCGGTGCCGGTCGCGGTGTCTACCCAAAGTCCGGTAGCTCCTTCGAAGCTGGGTGTGGGCATATCGCATGTGAATTTACTGCCAATAGTCAGGCGCTTCAGGCTGGTACATCCACAGAAGGGATAGTTGTAGCTATCGCGGGGTGCGCAATTCGCCCCTGTGGTGTTGAATTCGGAAAGGTCGAGCTGTTCTAGCGAATCGCACCAGGTGAACATGCCGTCCATTCCGACGGCGGCGGTGGTATTCCAGGTAGATAAGTCGAGCGAGACCAGGGAGCTGCAATTCGCGAACATCGAACCGAATTCTGTGACGTTTGCGGTATTCCATTTCGACACGTCCAGGTTATTAAGTGCTCTGCAACTGCTGAACATGTATTGCATGTTGGTTGCGTTCGATACGTTCCACTCCGAGAGATCTAGGGATTCGAGTGACGAACAGCCCCAAAACATGGCAAGCATATCAAGAACATGGGAGGTGTCCCATGTCGATACGTTTAGCGAGGTAAGCGAGGAGCAGCCCTGGAACATGTAGCTCATATCTGTCACGTTAGAGACGTCCCAATCGGTCATGGCGAGCGAGGTGAGTGAGGAACAGCCATTCAGCAGCCACTGCATATTCGACACACTAGAGGTGTCCCACTTGGAAACGTCGAGGGATTGAAGCGACTTGCAGCCGCAGAACATGTTGCCCATGTTTAGCACGGAAGAGGTATTCCAATGGGAGACGTCTATAGATTGAAGCGACTTGCAGTCGTAGAACATGCCACCCATGTCCATAACGGATGAGGTGTCCCATTCGGAAGTATCGATAATGCGTAAGCTCGAGCAGCCCGAAAAAACGTCTCGCATGCTTGTGACTTTAGATACGTCCCATCCAGACACATCTAGGGTACGCAAGCTCGTGCATCCCGAGAACGCGCTGTACATGTTCGCCGCGCCGAAGGATTTCCATCCTGAAACGTCGAGAGAGGAGAGCCGAGAGCAGTCTTGGAACATGGAGCTCATGTCGGTAATGTTTGAGACGTCCCAGGCCGATAAGTCGAGAGAGTCAAGGGAGGTGCATCCTTGGAACATCCATCGCGTATCTTTGAGGTTTGAGGTGTCCCATCCCGAGACGTCGACGGAGGAAAGCCGTGGGCAGCCGTAGAATGTCCAAATCATCGTCGATGTGTTTGACGTGTCGAGATTCGATAGGTCTGCAGCTTCCAAATTGGTCAGTCCATTGAACAGATTAGTGCAATAGCCGGGAGCCTTGACGCCTTTATCAATAGTGATTCTCTTGATTAAGGGGCGCATGTTTTCCGCGCGCCATGGGAATTGGTCTCCGCCTGGTCCACCGAAAACGATTTGCCCTTCCGTGTTTCCGTTTGCGGGTCTGATTGTGAGGCGGCCTTGGTTGTCGAGCGACCATTCGCAGGTACCATACGTCTGCCAGCTTGCGGAATCGTCGGTGACGCGCACCGTGACGGGGACGTTGTACACCGTCTTGTAGTTCGCCGCGTCGGTCGGCGTGTAGGTCGCCGGGAATTCTCGCTCGCCGGCTTCGCCGGTGGGCGCAGAGGGGTCCTGCCACGAGAAGCCGTCGGGTAGCGCGAGGTCGGCCAAGGTTTGGCCGGTGCGGGCGTCTAGCGGCCCGGGAATCGCATATGAGGGAGTTGCCTTGCCGATTTCGAACTTGAGCTCGCAGGTTCCGGAGTATTCGCCCGAGGCCGTCACAATCGCTGTCGCTTGGCCCGCGTTGACGTTGTCGCGGTACGAGACCGAGTAGGATCCGGCTGGAACGACGCTTGAGGTGACGGTTGGCTCGTGCGCCGCGCCATCGTAGGTAAGCCCGTCGCAAGCGACCGAGAACATGGACGCCTCGATGGGCGTCGGCTCGCGTTCGACGATGGGGAAGCTGTACTCGATGCTCCCAGCGTATTTGCCGATTCCGGAAATTGTTATCTTGGCGCTACCGGGTTTTGTGTTGTCCGCATATGCGACTTGATAGTCGGTCCCCTCGACCAGGTCGGTTGTTATGGTCTTCGTTATTGGGTCGCCAGTGTAGTACTCATCGGAGGTGTCGATGCTGAACATGCTGTCTTTGATGGACAGCTGTGCGTCAAAGATGCTTGCCGCATTCTTCGGCACCGCGTTGGGTTCATAGGCGGCGCCAGTTGTGGCATCGATCCAAAGTCCGGTAGCTCCTTCGAAGCTGGGTGTGGGCATATCGCAGGCAAGCTTATCGCTGACGGCAATATGGCGCAGGCCGGAATTACCTGAAAGCATATCTTCGATGCTCGACACGTTTGAAGCGTCCCATCCAGATAGATCAAGGGAGGATAGTGAGGAACAGTTCTTGAAGGTTTCTTTCATGCCGGTCACCCTCGACACGTCCCATTTGGAGACGTCGAGCGAGGTCACGGATGAGCAATCGTAGAACGTGCTGCTCATATTGGTTACATTCGAAGTGTTCCAGTTGGAAACATCCAGCGATGTTAGGGATTGGCAGCCCATGAACATGCCGCCTATGTCGGTTACCTGCGACGTGTCCCAGTGCGAGACGTCTATGGCGGACAGCGACTTGCAGCTGTAGAGCATGGTGAACATATCGGTTACCCTTGACGTGTCCCATTTCGAGACGTCAAGGGATGCCAACGAAAAACAGCAGTAGAACATGCCCGCCATGTTGGTCGCCTTTGACGTATCCCAGTTGGAAACGTTCAACGAGCTCAGCGACGAGCAGCAGAAGAATATTCCCATCATGTTGGATGTTCTTGACGTATCCCACCCGGAGAGGTCCAGCGAGGTTAGCGAAGAGCAATGGGCGAACATGTGGTTCATGTCAGTTGCAGAGGCTGTGTCCAAACGAGAGAGGTCTGCTTCTTCTAGTTTGTTTAAATTGCTGAACAGGGCGGAGCAGCTTGTAGAGGTTTTTACGCCGGGATCGACTATGATTGCCTTAATGCTAGAGCGGATCTCGCTTGCTCGCCACGGAATGTATGTCGTATTCAGATAAGTATCCGGCAGTTGCCCCTCTGCGGCTCCATTGGCCGGTCTAATCGTGAGGCAGCCTTGGTTGTCGACCATCCATTCGCAGGTACCCCAGGTTTGCCAGATGTTGCTTACGGTGGACTGCTCGGGGGACCCGTCAGCGGTATCGTTGGTCACAATCGTCGAATCGTCGCTGAAGAGCTCGGCTACGCTTGTGCTATCTGCGGCCTCGCTGGGGACGATTGGGCCGTCGCTCTCATTGGGTTGGGCGGGAGATTCGTTTGGAATATCGGGAATCTCGTCGGAAACGTTGTCAATGGGGGCTGCATTAATCGTGCTAGCCTCTTCGTCAGATGTTTCGGATGCGGTAGGTGTTGTGGCCTCTTCTGCGGCTGTGGGTCCAGTCTCATCGGCGAGGGCTGGAGTGACGGGAACTATCCCTGTAGCCAGCACGAGTGCCATCATGCACTTGAAGGATCGGACACCGAAGCGGTCGACAATATTCATAGCTGCCCCTATCGAGAAATATTTAAATTCATTATCACATATGGCGTGCGGAGTCTGTTGCGCAACATTTTTTGGGGTGTTCCTATAGTTTCGTCAACCCCTGATTCTTCGACAGGATAAGGAAATCGGGGCATGCTCGCGCGGACCCTGGAGGGCCGAATTGTTCTTATGCGGCGAACCGGCCTACGCGACGTACGGAACCTTGTCCCTCATGACCGCGTAGATCACCTTGAACCTCTTTCTCGCGACGGCCTTCAGCGCTTTGCCGTGCGGCATGCCGCGGTCGCGGCACCTCGCGTAGTACTCGCCCCACCGCCCGTCGGTTCGGGCGAGGCAGTTGCACGAGAAGATAAGCAGGTTCTTCAGGCGCTTGTTGCCCTGCCGGGACGCCGACACCGACGACACCGAAGTCCCGGATTGGCGGTTGTGCGGCGCCAGCCCGCAGTACGACGCCAGTCTGTCATGGTTCGGGAAGCCGTCGATGTTTACGGAGATCGCCAGCTCGGACGCCGTTTTCGGCCCTATCCCGGGGATGGTGAGCAGGCATCGGTGGGTCTCGTCGCGCTCGAGCAGGGCGGATATCTCTGCCGTGGCGGCTTGGAGCTCGGCCGCGTTCTCGGCGATCCTCCGCGCCAAGAACCTCACCGCGCGGTCCTCGGCGGCGATCGCGGCCGCGTCCGGCCTGGTGGACGACCCCACGGACCCGACGAGCGCGTCCACTGTCAGTGGTAGCGTAAAAGTGAACACTTCGGCCTGACCATTTTGAGCACAAAA
>OGCN01001412.1_pt1 | contig 32204 bp, 29 predicted proteins | sample 1570181 | NCBI WGS metagenome assembly OGCN01 (sample SAMEA4370584, study PRJEB24528) | human gut metagenome | reverse complement strand
TGAAGATTTCGTTTTTTTTATCATAATACTTTATATATCATTTGTAAAGCAAAAGTTTGGAAATGGCAAACTCCGTCCCTGTCTGGCACTCCCGGTCTGACACTTATTCTGCTTCTTTTATCTCTCTAATAATCCTCTGCAAATCAGAAACTTCTAATTCTAATTCATCTGCAATTACCTTCGGTTCTTTCCCTTTGGCAAGTTTCTTTTTAACCAATTGTTTCATTAATTCTTCTTGTCCAATCTTAATTCCGCTCTTAATCCCTCTTTTAACTCCTCTTCGCTCGGCACTATGCATATAAGAATTATAATCCCGGATTGCCTTTTGCCGGGCTTCGTATTCCATTCGTTTTATTTCATCTTCACTCATATTTTTTAATGCTTCATACGCTTTGCCAATATATTCATCCTTCTCTGCCATTTTTTTGAAATCCTCCTCACATGTCCCACCGAAGAAGCGCATCCATTTCATGATATCTGTTTCATTTTGCTGCTCAGGAGGTAATTTAGAAAGTTCAAGAATATGCATCTCTATCAGGTCGGTATATTCTTCTCCCGATTCCGTATCACACAAAGCAATCCTTCGGTAACATTTATTGTCTTCAAACAACGGAAAACATAAAATACCAACCTGAATGCACTTCTGGAGTTTATCATAATCTTCTCCTTCTTTAATCTGTTCCGTATACATCTTGCTCACATAATAAACAGAACGATTCGCCCAGAAGTCATACGACTCAACCTGCATTTCCAAATCAATTTGAACGCCGCTTTTTAATTCAACTCGTACGTCTAAGATTCCGTATTTATCCTCAGGATATCTTTTTCTGAGAATCGTCGGCATCAATGTTGTTAATTCCACTTCCATCGGGTTCACATTTAGCAATGCCGCTATCAGCCCTTTTCGCACTTTCTCATCCTGCATCAACTCTTTAAAACAGAAATCCACGGTGGGTAACATTATAAAATTGTCTGTTTTCTTTGGTTCGTTTGTTTTTCTCATTGAATTCTCCTCTCTTTTATGACAGCATAACTGCAAAAAAAGATACAAGAATCCATCTATAGACATAGTTTATCACATAGCTTTTGCCTGCGAAAGTCCCTCCATACATTTTTAGTCAGCAGTCTCTGTCGTTGTTGTTTTCATCGGATTATCTGCTCGAACAATTGAGCTTTTGAATTGGAATACCGATTTGATTAATAGATATCTTTACAGATGAACGAATATCATCTGAGTGGATTTAGAATAGCATATAAGTGGTTACGTTGCAAGGAAAATTTTAGTGCCGGATAGGGACGGGGTTTGGAGCCAATTGGGGGACGGAGTTTAGTGGCTTTTCTGCATTGCAAAAAGCCACTAAACTCCGTCCCCATTGGCTCCAAACCCCGTCCCTATCCGGCACTTTTCCCCATTGCCTATCCATTTTGGATTTGCTACAATAATAAAAACCTATCAAGGAGGACCTGCACATGAACACGATTGAACAATTAGATGAGCTTCAGAAGAAAGCAATACATACCCCGGAATTAAAAAAACGGTTTCTTGCATCAAAAAAGGCAGAAGACCCATTGGGGGAATTCTGCCTGATTTGTCAGCAAGAGGGCTATGATATTTATCCTATGGATATCATTCAAGCCGGAGATGAATTTTACGCCACAATGAAACGAAGCACCAATGGCGGTGGAGAAAATTCTCCTGTTCTCACTTGCGAAGATGATGCATATGAACTATTTTTCGCCGGTCTTGAAACCGACAACTGATTTAAGTCCTGTCTAGCACCTGGCTAAAAACTTATTTGCGTTTTCTTCTCTTCCATGTCACTCCGCCGACACCTGCACCAAGTGAAGATACTGCAAGACCTAACCAACCAAGCACGCTTGTCACATCTCCTGTTTTAGCAGCATTTGTTCCACTTGTCTTTGTTGTGTTGCCTGTTTTATTGGTTGTGCTATTCGTCTTATTTGTTGTGTTATTTGTCTTATTCGTTGTCTGACTCGATTTCTTGACCAGACCTTTGATTGCACTGTTCAAAGTATTGGTTGCCTCATCCACTGCTGTCTGGCTTTCTTTTGCCTGCAAAGCACTCTTTGCTTTTGCAAGTGCTGTTTGCATTGCTTTCCAGCTATCTGCTGTGTAATCTGCTTCTTTCAATGTTTCTGCATCAGAGATTGCTTTTTCAAGCGAAGAAGTATCAACACTTACCGGCTGTTCTGCTTTTACAAGAGCTGCCTTTGCTGCATCCAATGTTGCTTTTGCCTGATCTACTGCTTCCTGACTTTCTTTTGCTTCTGCTACGCTTCTTGCATTGACAAGTGCTGCCTGATATGTTGCCCAGCTTTCTGCTGTATAGTCAGATTCTTTTAATCCGTCCGCTTCTGCGATTGCTGCTTCCAGTGCAGATGTATCTACTACAACCGGTGCCGGAGTTTCTCCTGCAACCTTATAAGTAAATGCAAGAGGTGTTGTATATCCCGTTGAAGTTACTGTAATCTGGAATTCTGTGCCCGCTACCGCATCTTTAAATGGCGCTGCATCTGTCTTTAGTGTTCCGTCATTTCCGATAATCTCAACTTTACCTCTTCCGGTTGCTGCATAATCTGTACCATTTACATTTACAAAAGTGATTTTCCCGATATATGAATTTAATGCATCAGCATCAAATCCTTCTGCCTGTACAAGTTTCTTATTCTCTGAATCATAAGAAGCAGGCATATCTGTTGTTGTCAATAAGAAGGATGTAACAATATCTGCATATTTGCCATTTTTATCTTTTACTGTAAGTGTATATTTACCTGGCTCTATTGAACCTGCTGTTCTTGTTTCTGTAGCTGCCTTATATGTCAATATATTTCCTTCTACTGTTACATCTAGGCCATCCACACTATACTCTGGATCAAAGTCGTCCTGAAGATTCAATTCAATTGTTGTCTTACCTGCAGAAATATCTGAATCTGCAATCTTAACAGCATCTTCAGTTTTTGCAAATTTTACAGGAACATACAGATCTTCGATATCAATTGTATACAGACCATTTGTTGTGTAATATTCAATACTGTCAATTGTCTTGCCCATCATAGATGCATAATGTGCGGAAGATGTCGGGCAACCATGTACTGAATCTGTATATCCTGTACTCCAAGCCAGCTCGTTTCCTCTCCAGATGTTTTCAAGATGACGCATACCATATGCTGTTCCATCTGTTGTTCTTACAACAACCGCATTTACATTAGAAGATGTGATTTCATCTTCCGGAAGTCCATCAAGATTAAGCTGATAATCACCATAAGAAGACTGTGTTAATAATTCTGCTGTAACTCCTGTCAGAGCTTTTGCTTCCTGTCCTTTTACCTCACTAAATACAAGATTTCCATTTTCATCAAGTGAAACTTCTTTGTAGTTTGCGGGAGTCTCTGTTAATGGATAATAAGCATATGTTTCATTCTGGAATAAAGTATCTTTTCCTTCCAGTGTTGTTGTAGATGTTTTTCCACGATTTGTTACTGTAATTTCTACCTTATCTGTATCTTTGACTTCTTTATATTTTGTAAGATCTACAGAAGAATCCACTTTTACTGCATATGTAATACCATCAATTTTAGAACCATCTTCATTTGCATGATAAGAACCGCCTGAAAGTCCCGTTGTGCGTGTTTTATTCAATGTAGCTGAAGTAAATGCATCCACTTCTACTTCATTGTTTGTTGTCTCTGCTTTATAGAATGCTGCATACGGAATATTCATAAGGACATATGTTTCTTTTGTCTCTGCCTTCACCAGATTATTGATTGCTTCTGTCAAATGTGTTGTCTGCTCTTTTACTTCTGCCTCCAATGGTTTTTCTTTTGCAAGCAGGTCTTTTGATTCCTGAAGTTCTGTCTGCAGATTGCTCCAGCTATCTGCTGTGTAATCTGACTCTGTAAGTCCTTCTGCCTCTGTTACTTTTGCCTGTAATGCTGCAAGATCTTCTGCACTTGCTTCTTTTTCTTCTAATGCAAGATTATCTGCTCCTACTTCAAATTCATATGTGTAATCTTCATATCCAAGTGCATATACTGTCAGTTTCCAATATCCTGTTCCGTCTGTTCCTTCTGGCAACTGGCATCTCTCTGATTCTGTTAATGCAAGCTGGATTCCCATTGATTTGTGCATCCAGTTATCTGATGCAAATTTTGTTCCATATGTTGCAACTGCATTTGTTCGGCTACTGTCTGAACCATAGTATGTCCACTCTACTGCCTGCATATTTGCTCCCAGATCTCCGTAGTTTCCATCCAAATCTACTCTCAGGAAATCTCCGAATGCTCCTGTATTTTTCTTTCCATCTGTTGTTTTTCTTACAGATGGTGTTACATCCGCTTTCTTTAAGCTGACATCTTTCAGTCCTGATTCTGTTCCATCATTCTTTCTTGCTGAGAATACAAAACTTCCGTCATCGTTCTTTGCCGCTTCTTTTAAGCCATTTGTATTATCTGTTACATTTGCTGTCACTTCATAGGAACTTAAGTTTCCTTCTCCGTATCCACCTCTAAGTGTTCCACCATTCTCTACTACCGCATATTTCTCTTTTAATGCTGAAAGGTCTGCTGTCTTTACTTTTACCGGTACATACTTCAGTCCTGTTACTTTATAATCTTTGATGTTTGACTTAATATCACCAATTGCAACTTCCTGTCCGTCTGTTGTTACAAATATGGTTTTATCTTTCCAATATGCAAGATTGTATGACTGCCCATCGTTTGTTTCAATCACTGCATTGCACTGGAAGCTTCCTCTGTGAAGACCATGATTTGTTGTTGCTCTTGTTACAGCATCAAAAGCTCCCTTGTCGTACTCATTATGCGAATCTAATACATCCGATGATGCTGTGCTTCCTGCATTCTGTACTCCTTCATTTGCCCAGTACTCTGCCCATGTCATTCCTACATAAACATATGAATATTCACTCTCAACCGCTGCATCTTCTGCCGTTACAGTCGTTGTAATATCCTGATAATTGTCACTTACGATTGTAAGTGTGTATTCTTTTCCTACTTCTGGTGCTTTTTCTAATGCAACTGCCAAATTTTCTAATTTACCACTTGCAAATGTTACCATTCCTCTTCCCTGTCTATAAGACAACGTGTAAGTCGGATTTTCTAAGTCTGTCAGTTCTTTATCCTGCAATGTAATTGCTAAGTCGGAACCTTTTAATGTAGCTGTTGCTGCAACTTTTGTATAAGTCGCTTTTACTTTTGACTCCAGCTCACTAATCAATTCAGCAGCATCCACGGATACTGCATCCTTATTTGCAATCATTTCTTTCGCTTCTTGTACATGTTCTTTTAAGTCAGCATTCTCTTCATAACCTGTTGTCTTTACTGCTTTATCAATCCATTTCTGAAGGAGTGCTTTCTGCTCTGATGTAATTGGTGTTGAAGTTTTTCTTGTAATATTCGGATAATTACTGCTGCTGATTGTAATTGTATAAGATATTCCTGCAGTTGGTGCTTTCTCCAATTCTACCTTTCCGTCTTTGACTTCTTTTCCTCCACTTGTAAGACCACCAGATACGGAAACCTTTACATCCTTCAAGTCTGATGGAATTCCGCTGATGCTCAGTTCCTTTGAATCGTTATCAATTGCATAGGTTAATTTACTCAAGTCTCCTGTATAGTACTCTGCCAGTTTCTGACCATCATTAATTGTTATCAAGCCCTGATCTGTAATCAATGTAACACTGTTTAAAGTTGCTCCATTTGCATCAAACTGATAGAACGCATCTCCTTTTCCATGTCCTCTTTGAAGTCCTTTTCCACCTTTGATTGACCAGGCAATTTCCATATTTTCTACTCTTGTTCCAAACCATAAGTTTTCCAGACAAGTCATTCCAAATGTACCTGCACTTGTATTCAGGATAGCTCCGTAAGTAGTTAAAGTTTTCCCTTCTCCGTTAACTGTTACTTTTCCGTCTGGTTTGATTCCTTCCAGAGAAATCTGATAATCTCCATATCCACCATCCAACTCTGCTTTACTTACTTTTGCATTATCAATCGTAAGTTTGGAGTCTTCAAACTTAGAGAAACTGTAGCTTCCATCTGCATTGATTGTCAGTTTACTGTATGCCTCCGGCTTCTGATCTAATGTTGTAAAATAATAATCATTTTCTGCTGTCAATGACGTATTTAATTTCGCATAATCTTCCGCACTAACCTCTACCGGAATTGTCACTCCCATAATGTATTTTCCATTATTATAAGTTCCTTTTGCCAGTCCTGTTGTTCCCTTGAACTTATTTGTCGTTGCTGTAGATACCGCATCGATTCCATCTTCTACCTGCCATACAGCCTTATCTGTCAGTCCATATGCAGCATAAAAACTATTATATGGCACGTTCATAACCACATATTTTGTTGTTGCCGCTTCCGGTTTTTTCAATGCTCCAATAGCATCATTTAATGCTGTTGCCGCCGCATTTACTGCTTCCTGACTTTCTTTTGCTGTCAATGCACTCTCTGCTGCTGTCAATGCATTCTGCATTGCCTGCCAGCTCTCTGCTGTATAATCGGCCTGATTCAACGCTTTGGCTGATGCGATTGCCTGTTCCAGTGCTGCTGTATCTACCGTTACTGCTACTGGGGCAGAATGAATTGCTTCTAATGCAGCTTCTTTTACAGCGGCAGAAGTACGTGTAGCTTGACTTACTGTATCCCAACTTTTAATTGTATCTTCCGTTGCTGCCTGACCTACTAATAATGTTTTAATTCCCTTTGACTTATTGTATGCTTTTGTAAAATAAGTCTTGCTTTCAACCTCATCATACCCATTAAGCGGTGTCACAACGATGTCTGAAAACTTTCCGTTTTCCACCTTTAAATCAACTTGTACATCATATTCTGTCCATTCATTCTCATCCTCTGGATTATTTACAACATGCTTTGTACTTGTATACACCCCATCCTTTGCCACTTCACTTCCTGTTGCCGCAAATACAGTAGATGGGCAAAGTCCTGCTACCATCGACATTGCCACAGCCATTGTCATTGCTTTTGTTGTTATGTTTTTCTTTTTCATTAGGTTCCTCCTTTTAAAAAGATTTTATTGATAAAATTTATTATTAAGTTAGTTTTCACTAACCTATAATCATTAAATAAAGAATGTGAACTTACACATTCTTACGCTAATTTAAATAGTTTCCAACGAGCTTACCGCTTCCTTCTTTACAACCGGAAGTAATTTCTTACTTAATATTCCAATCAGGAATCCCGTTACAGTTCCTGCGATTAAAAGTGCCGGGAGATAATACACCAGTTTCATGTTCTCGACAACAACAGATGCAACAATCAATTGCCCGATATTGTGTGAGATTCCTCCTGCTATGCTAATGCCCACTTCCGAAAATCCTTTTGTTTTTTTCAAAAGTTCCATGACCAGGACACTTAATATTCCACCAGCGAGACTGTATATGATCGACATTCCATTTCCAAAAAGAAATCCAATCAAAAGCACTCGCATCACTACTACCAGCAGTACTTCCGGAAGTGCCAGAAAATAAATTCCGGTCACGGTAACCAGATTGGCAACTCCAAGCTTCATCCCCGGCACTCCAAAGTTGATTGGAATCAGGCTTTCCACATAACTGAATATCATTGCAACTGCAACAAGCATTGCCATATTTGCAATCTTTTTATTTCGTTTCATTCTCTTCGTTTTCCTTTCCAATCGTATCTGTTTTGTACATTCTATGCGTTATCCAAAGAACTACTGACCAGTAATTCTTTTATTTATTTTGATATGGTATCCGGTAACTGTTCCGATGCACTGTCATTCTCCAATCCATCTGCATCCAATACTTCCACAACTAATTTATGTGGAAGGCAGACTATCGTCTGTGTACGACCATTGATTTTTCCCTGCTCTTCACAATATCCATCCGGACAATTTGCCTCTTCCATATACGCCGCGCCATCTTGAATTCGAATACGGTTATAAAAGTCCTCTTCTTTTACTTCAATCACTTGATTTTTTTCAAGAGAATACGTACCATATACCACTCCATCAACTGTTATCTGTATCTGATTACCCGCTTCATTTCTGGTCAAATGCATGACCAGAAACAAAACAAGTGCAATGGCGAGAATTCCTCCACCAAGTACGACATCATTTTTCTTCATCCTTATACTCCTGCCCAGATTAAGATTGCTGCTAACAAGATTCCTCTAAAAAGTGTAAACCAGATTTCGTTTCCTTTCAGGTTTCGAATTCCAGTATGGATGTTTCCTTTCGGACATGTATCTATACATTTCTGACACTGGAAACAATCCCCTTCCACTCTCGGTGAACCATCCTTTGGAAGTCCAATTCCAGAGGGGCATTTTTTTGTGCAGGCACTGCATCCTTTGATACAGTTCTCGCGGTCACGATGTAATGCGAAGAACGGAAGTACCGGAAGCAATGAAAATACCGCCCCCATCGGGCATAAATTTCTACAGAAAAATCTCTCTTCCAGACACATACCTACAAGTATCAGAATTAAAATAAGTAAGCCAACGATATAACCACCCAATTTAAAATTACCTGCTCTTATCATGGAAAACACATCCCAGGGGCTTGTCCCTTTTGCTTTACCATATACACCTGCAAAGCACATTAAGACAATCGCTGTCAGTACAACATATTTTAATTTGTCCAACCAATTCGCCCATTCATCTGAAATCAGAAGCGGTTTCTTTTTGATTTTCTTGAAAATGTATCGGTACAAAGCATGTACTGCATCTCCCAATGTCCCAAATGCACAGGCAAATCCGCAGAAAAATCTGCCAAATAATATCGTGTATAAGCAAATCAGAATAAGTACTGTCACAAAAGATGTGAACTCAATCCGCCCTCCTGCTCCAATCTGTGTAAATATGTATTTCACTCCGGCAAATGCTGCTGTATATACAGAAGGAATGAAAATAAAATACAGAAGTTGAATCGCAGCCCGTAACCATGTATGTATCTGTTTTAATTGTTTTTTTGACACAGAATGTAGTTCTATTTTTTTCATCTTACTTCACCGCCTTTTCTAAAGCTTCCTGTGAAGCATTTTTAATTCCTGTCGAGCTAAATGTTGCTCCGCTGATAGTATCTACATCTGTACTCTGTGCCTCGATGATTTTCGGAATGATATCTTTTGCCATAGACAGATAAGCACCATCCTCTTTTTGGGCACTTACAATCTCGATTGCTGTGATTTTTCCTTTTTCTACCTTCACCTCAACAGCAACCGTTCCGCCGAAGCCTTCTGCCTTTCCCTGATAAGTACCATCTTTGTAATTGCTGTCGTTACTTTCTGCTGACTGCGTCTCCGTCACCTGTGCCTTCAGTTTTGCAATCTCTTCATTTTTTTCTCTTGCATCCAGAACCGAATTATATCCGACCAGAATGCCTACAACCATAATCAGACTCACGACTCTAATCCAAAACTCTCTCATCGTTATTCAGCCTCCGTCTTTCCCGGCCGTTTCGCCTCTTCCAGTGCTTTCTCACAGCCTGCTACGATTGCATTCGAAGAACAAGTTGCTCGCGATACCGCATCAATTTCTTCCGGCAATCCCTTGTTCACAATCTGAGAAATGACACCTTCTTTTGATGATGTACCATTGGTTGCTTTCTTGATATAACTATCATTTGTAGATGAGCCATCACCATAAATATCCGTGATTGCTACGATTTTATCATCACGAATCGTCACATTCATCGTTAAGTTATATGTCTCAAAATCTTCATCTTCATCCGGTTCACATGGAACTGTCACTGTATAAGTTCCGTCAATGTAGATGCTGTCCTCTTTATCTTCATTATCTCCGGAATCTTTTCTCTCCAGCAATGCCACTGCCCGATTCAAGTTATCTAATGCCTTATTAACAGCCGCCTGTTCTTTCGCTTCCATTGCCTCTTTTGCTTCCTGCAATCTTACTTTAAGAACTGCCCAGGTTGCTTCTGTGTATTCTGACTCTTCCAGTTTATTTACATTTTCAATTGCTTCTGTAAGTTTTGCTGTATCGACTTTCTCATCCAGTGATTCTCCGTTGGTTGCTTTCTCTGCCTGCTTCAATGCATTCTTGATTGCGTTTAGCAAGCCTTTGGAACTGTAAGTTGCCCCTGAGACAGTATCCACATCGGTACTCTGTTTTTTCATAACATTTTTCACAACATCCATTGCACGATTAAAAAATGCCTCATCATCCGAATTATCCGTAACCAAAATTGCCTTTAGTGTATGTTCCTGAATAACAACTGCAACACTGACATCTCCACTGTACCCTTCTGCCGTTCCATAATAAATTCCCTCTTTATACGGAATTGTTCCGGTTACGGCATCTGTAGTTGAATCACTCTTATCTGACTGATTTGTATTGCTGTCGGAACTACTGCTGTCAGATCCACTAACTGCAGCCTGGCTCAGTGCATCACGTACCGCCTGAATAATTCCAACTGAGCTGTAGGTTGCTCCTGAAACAGTATCCACATTGGTACTTTGACTGGAAATGATTGCATTAATAATGGATGACGCCTTGGAAATGTATTCACTTCCATCATTATTTTCCAATATTTGAATTGCAGCAATCTTACCACCACTGATATCTACCTGTACCTTCAGGGTTCCTCCAAATCCTGTACCGGTTCCATAATAAGTTCCATCTTTGTAGCCGGACGCGTCTTCTACCTGAGCCACTGAAGTTGAACTTCCAGCTGCGGCTGTTCCACCCGATTGCGACTGGCCTGTCTCACCGCTGTCCTTTTCTCCGGTCAATGCATTTTTCACCGCACTGATGATTCCATTTGAACTAAATGTCGCCCCGGATACCGTATCAACATCCAATGTCTGACTTTCTATAATTCGGTCAATTACTGCCTTGGCACGATTGAAAAATGCTGCGTCATCGGATGAACTTAAGATATCAATCGCCGCAATCTGCTTATCCTTAATCTGAACGGACACAGTAATATCTCCGGCATATCCGGTACCGGTCCCTTTATAAACACCATCCGCAAGATCAAAAGAGCCTTTTGCTGTACTTTTCTTTTCCACCTTTTCCGATGAAGTTGTTTTTGATACTTTATCTTCCACCCTTTCCGTCTTTTGTGCCGCATAAACCGGTGCCTCATAGCCACTTAAAGAGCCTGCTACACAGGCTGTAACCAATGCGACAGAAAGAATCGGGGCAAACGATTTTATTTTCTTTCCTTTATCGTTCATATCCATAACATTTTCCTCTTCTTTCGCTTTTATTTCTTGATGATTTCCATCTCCATTTCTGTCGAAAAATCATCCTGAATTCCTTCCGTCACATAAAGTTTTCCTTCATCTGTCAGCATGATTATGTCAAACTCATCACTATGCGCTCTCCAGAATTCGATTGCTTTGTCCTTTCCCATAATAAAGAGAGAAGTAGAAAGCCCATCTGCCAATGTTCCATCTTCACTTACAACAGTAACGGATGTCAGACCATTTTCTGCAGGATATCCAGTCTTCGGATCAATAATGTGATGATAAGTCTTTCCATCCTGTTCAAAATATCGTTCATATCCACCAGATGTAATTACAGCTTTATCCTCAACACTTAAGATGCCAAGATAATCCTCTGTATCATCCGGACTTTGTACCGCAACTCTCCACTTACTGCCATCCGTCTTCGTTCCAAGTGCCTGCACATTTCCTCCAAGATTGACTAATCCGCTGGAAATATTATTTTCCTTGTAAATCTCCATGATTCTTGATGAAGTATACCCTTTTGCAATTCCTCCAAGATCAATTTTCATTCCTTCCTGGCCAAATGAAATCTTTCTGCTATCTTCGTCGTATATAATCTGTGATGCATCGACAAGTTTTAAAAGAGATTCTAATGTGTCCGCTGTCGGCACCTGATAATTCTGTGTTGGGAATCCCCATGCTTCCATGACCGGATAAATTGCAATGTCAAATGCTCCGTCTGTCTCCTTGTTTAGTTCTAATGCACGTTCTACCAAATACCCTGCATCTTCAGACAATGTCGCACTTTTATTTTGATTTAATTGTGCAATCTCACTCTCTTCATTTCCTGTCGAAAGCAGTTCATCCAATCTCTGGATTTCCGCTTCTGCCTCGTCAACCGCTTCCTGCGCCTTGGCACCATATGCAGTCACTGTCATATAAGTATCCATTGCAAATATATCTTTTGACGCTTCCTCATTGGATTCTGCTTTTTCTTCCGTCTGTGTGTTTTTTGTCTCTGTTGTCGTATCCTGCTTTATGTTATTACAACCTCCTAATAACAGTGATACGCTAAGACAAACGCATGCCATTACCGCTTTCAGTTTCATATATCTCCCTTTCGTTACTTTCATCTAACTTTTTATACTATATTTTATTCTTTAATAGAATGTCAATTACAAATATGTTAATTGAGAAACGTTCTCATTAACAAGGCCAATGGGGACGGGGTTTTCCGGCTTTTTTTGCTTTGCAAAAAAAGCCGGAAAACCCCGTCCCCAATTGGCCCTTTATATGTTATAATATAGAAAGACAAGGGTGTCAGGTTTCGTGGGAGTCTGATACCTATTTTGTTATAATGAGAAAAGAGGAGGGATTGCTTATGCAGTCAAACATTATTGTAACCAGCGTTGTTGTTGTATACCTTCTGGTAATGTTGTTGATTGGTTATTTATCATCCAAGAAAATTGAATCCAACACAGACTTTGTTGTTGCCGGAAGACGTTTAGGACCATTTCTTATGGCCGGTACTCTCGCCGCAACAGAAATCGGAGGCGGAAGCTCTCTCGGTGTTGTTCAGCAGGGTATGGAAAGCCATGGATTGAGTGCCGCATGGTACATCATCACGATGGGATTTGCCTTTGTTATTTTAACATTCCTGGCACCAAAATTCCGTGCTGCCATGGTTAAAACTGTTCCTGAGTATTTCCGTCGCCGTTATGGAAAGCCATCTGGAATCATTACTTCATTAATTATGTTTGTACCATTGATCGGACTGACAGCCGGACAGTTTATTGCTTCTTCTGTTATCTTATCTACAATGCTGAACATGAACTACAAGACAGCTGTTCTGATCGTAGGTATTGTTGTAACAATTTATGCCATCATGGGTGGTCTCTGGAGCGTAACTCTTACAGACTTCGTTCAGGTATTTCTGATTGTAGTTGGTATGATCATCGCATTGCCATTCGGCATGAATCTTGCCGGTGGCTGGAATAACGTTGTATCAAATGTTCCGGCTGAAACATTTGATATCTTTAAAGGATATAATGTAATGGACGTTATCAGCTTAACAATTATGTACGTTGCTACATTTACTGTTGGGCAGGAAGCTGTATCCAGATACTATGCCGCAAGAGATGGTAAAGCTGCAAGACAGGGTTCTATCCTTGCAGCGATCGTAAACTTTATTTACGCATTTGTTCCTACTCTTATGGGAATCATCGTTCTTGCTTTGATTAACATGGGTAAATTTAATGCTGCTGACTTCCAGGATGTCGGTGCTCGTTACGCACTTCCTGTATTAGCTATGGAAGCTATGCCAGCTCTTATCTGCGGTTTATTATTTGCAGGTATCATCTCTGCTACAATGTCAAGTGCTGACTCAGACCTTCTTGGTGCCGGTGCTATTTTTGCAAATGATATTTACAAAATCGTAATCAAACCTGAGGCTTCCGACAAAGAGGTTATGATCGTTACTCGTGTTACAATGGCAGCTGTTGGTGTTGCTGCTACATTGATCGCACTCTTTAATACATCAAGCATCGTATCTATCTTGATGTTTGCATTTACTCTGCGTGCCGCTGGTGCTTTCTTCCCATATGTTCTCGGACATTATTGGAAGGGTGCTTCTCCGGCCGGTACTATCGCATCATTAATTGCAGGTACAATCGTAGTTGTTTACCTTGAGCATATTTCTGGTGGAAACTTGTTCGGTCTTCACTTCAACCAGCCAATCGTACCTGGCTTAGTTGCTGCATTGATCGCATTTTTAATTTTCTCACTGGTTATGCCACCAAGAGAGAAAACAACAGAACTTCCTGCAGAAGAATAATTATTAAATACATATTGGAGCCCCACGATCCAATAGACAATTTTCTTTAAACAAAAAAACATGGTGAGTTATCCACGATCAGTTGGATTCTCTCCATGTTTTTTCACATTTTATTTTGTTATCCACACATATTACTGTGAATATTTTTATTCCATCTCACAAAATATTTCTTCCAAATCTTTCACCGTATCGACAATATATGTTGCCCCTGCTTCTTCCAGTTCTTCTCTTGAACCAAAACCATATAAAACACCCATACTGTCAACACCCATGTTCTTTGCACCATTCACATCATACTTGCGGTCTCCAACCATGAGCACCTGCGATTTATCTGTGATATTGCATTCTTCAAATGCATGCTCGATTACTGCCGCCTTGGAACCATTGCGTTCATCCATCCCTGCTCCTGCCACATAATCAAAATATTGTGTAAGATGAAAATAGTCCATTATTCTTCTTGCAAATAGTTCCGGTTTTGAAGTTGCAACAAGTACCTTTTTCCCTTTTTTCTTCAATACCTTCAGCACATCTTCAAAGCCTTCATAAACCTTGTTTTCAAAGATTCCTTTATCTTTATAATACACTCTGTACTGAGCTACCGCTTTTATTGCTTCATCCTCCGAAAATCCATACATTTCCTGCAGAGGTTCTACCAACGGAGGACCGATAAACTGACACAGTTTATCCATATCATTTTCCTCAATTCCATACTGCTTCAACATATATTTTACAGAATTGGTAATACCCTCTGACGAATCTGTTATCGTTCCATCCAGATCAAATAATATTACTTCATATGATTTCATCTATTCCACCTTTTTCTCTTTATTTTTTGCCAAATATTCAACCGCAGATAATGCTGCCACATTTCCCTGACCTGCCGCCTTAATATACTGATATGGCATTCCTGTTATATCTCCACACGCATAGCATCCGGAAATACTTGTTTCCATTTTCAAATTTACTTTCACATGTACCCCATCCAGTTCTACTCCGCCAAGCAGCTGCTCCGGTGAAATGCTTTCACGTAAAACAAAAATCCCGTCTACCTTCCATTCTCCTTTATTTGTCTGCAAGCCCTCTACTAAATCTGTACCAAATATTTTCTTCGGCACTTCCCTGACAATTTCAATATTTTCAGAAAGCTGCGGTTCGTTCTTATACATTGGGAAATAATACACCTTATCCACAACTTCTGCAAGAAATTCTGCCTCCGCTTCTTCTCTCTTACTATAGCCGATTACTGCAACCTTTTTTCCTCTGTACAGCATTGCATCACACGTAGCACAATAACTCACGCCACGCCCCAGAAATTCTTTTTCTCCTTCCAACATCTTGCCTGTCACAACACCTGTCGCCAGAATGACTGTATCTGCTTCATAGATTTCACCCGATGCCTGGATTCCAAAATAAGAACCCATGTTATAGATTGCATTTACTCTTGCATCAGTAACGGAAATATTCATTGCTTCTAAATGCTTTTGATAGGCTTTAACAAGCCCTTCTCCACTTATTTCCGGTAAGCCCAAATAATTCTGTATCAAATGTGCTTTCTGTACTTTTTCGCTCAGATTTGCCGGTCCCAACAGCAACACTTTTTTATTACGGACTGTGGCTGTAATTGCAGCAGATAATCCTGCCGGTCCGGTTCCGATAATTACAATATCATATCTTTCCATTTTCTTATCTCCTCTCGTATAATTTTTTTATTTATCGTTCCGATCAAATCATCTTGCAGTATTTTTTCATTATAACGAAAATGATGATGCCATACAAGGGAGATAGCATCATCATTTTTATATTCTCTTTTCAGTTGTTACTATTCTATTATCTTTTTATTCCTCACTCGCTTTTCCAAAATTCACAGCAAGTACAATCATATTGATTCCCTGCATTAAAACAGAAAATGCAATCATATATCCAACTGAGAACATTGTCAATACCGGATGTGTAAAAGCGATAATACTTACAATGATTGATAATACACCACAGATAATCGCCAGAATTCCTTTTCCTTTAGAATCTTTAAACTTCTTCACTCCGGCTACAATCTGGAAGATACCATAAATCAGTACACTTCCGCCAACCAGATAGGTTGCCATGATATCTGTCAGGAATCTCTGTACGCCACTAAACAATAAGACAATACCGCCAAGTCCTTCCAGAACTCCAAGAATACATGCTCCGATATCTTTCTTCTCTTTCGACAAGGAAAGTATCACAAGTTCAATACCATTTACTAAGAGAAGCATTCCAAGAATCCATCCGATTGCTAAAAATGTCCTCATAGGTCGAACTACTGCATAAAAACCTAACAGCACTGTCAGAATTCCTGTGATTAATGTGATAATTTTAATTGTTTTATTCTCCTTCATTTTTGCCGCCCCTTTCGCTTCTGCATTTCTTTTGTTTTTTCTATGATAACACAATTTTTTATTTACTTGTTACCTTTTTTATAATATCACTCACGCAGTTAATCAGCAATCTTTTTTTACTCAAATATGTATCTTTATTTAATATTTTTTCGATAAATCGCGGTGAAATTTAATTAAAATGCGTTTTATTTGTGTTAATTATTGCATTTTAATTGTTCCTATTGTGTTTTCAAAACAACTATAGTAATATGGAATTATCACAATAAAGGAAGGTCTCATATGCGTTATAATGTTCCACTATATTTCGAACGAAAGAATATCAAAATTTCAGATATTTTTTACCTTACCAGACAGAATCCTCACACAATCATTACGCTTTCCTCGGGAGAAAGCATTACGACTACAATCCCGATAAAAGAACTTATACTCTACTTGCCGGAAGAAGATTTTCTAAATATCTCAAAGGGCGTTGTTCTTCGAAAAAATCAAATTGTTCATATATCCGATGAAGGACTTTATACAATGACTGATGGTGCTGTCTTTCAGGGAAGAAAACGTAATCTGAGTCAGCACAAACAAATCCGTAAGGCACTTGGTTTAAATGCGCAGAGCTATTCGGAGGTTTCAGAAAACAGCTCACTTCATTTATTTGATAACTGTAGCTTTCTCAATGATATGCCACTTGCTTTTTGTATTATTGAGCTTGTATTTGATGCGAATGGACATGGTGTAGACTTTGTATTCCGTTACTGCAATGATGAAATGGCTGTTGTTGAAGGTGTTCCCGTTTCAGAAATGTTGAATCGTTCTTTTTATGAAGTCTTTGAAAACGGGGATAAAAAATGGCTTGTTACTTATGCTGATGTAGCATTAAACGGCAATAAACATATCCTGCAGGATTATAGTCCGGAAATCGACAAGACTCTGACCATCTACTGTTTTCAACCTGCTCCTGGATATTGTGCATGTGTGTTGATTCCATCTTAATTTTCTGCTATTTGGGCGCATGCGATTACAAAACTATTTTTCTGTAATCAAAGAGGCTGTGATTTCAAAATGTATTCTTAACATCCTGAAATCACAGCCTTTTCTATTTCGCTCTATTTTCCTTCTAAAATGGATACGCCCTTACTGCCCGCGGCTGCTGCCACGAATATCCAGACGAACCATTTCACCGGATAACACAAAAACAAAAGCATCGTAACTGCCAATGGTTTTTTCATCGTTCCACCGAGCAATGCTGCCGTAACAATTGCTGTCGCAAACACCATATGACTCTCGACATTTCCACAGAGCAGCATTGCAATGCCATATCCCATGCATACTCCTGCAAAAATGATTGGGAAGAAATGTCCTCCTTTTAATCCTGACTGTATACAAAGATTTGTAAGCAGAATTTTCAAAAATGCAACTCCGATCAATGCAAGCGGGAGATAATTCATATACTCTTCCATAAGTATGCCCATCTGTTCTTCACCCGAAAACATCACTGCCGGAATCAATGTACCGCATACACCAAGAATTAAACCTGCTAATGTTTCCCTTAAGACTGCAGGTATTTTTTTTGTTGCTGTTTGTATAAGCTGATGTGTCTTTTCATAAAATACTGCCAAAATACAACCGCAAATGATATATATAATCATCAATAGATAGTCGATTCTTCCAACTTCAACCACTGAAAAAGCCGGGAAACCAGAAAGGCCCGCTCCAAACAGTGCAGATAAACCGGCATAAACTCCTGTTGCCGCTGCCAGTGCGATACCATAAATAAATACTTTCGAAGTACCTGACATTTCTAATGTCGCTTCCTCCGACTCGCTCTCTTCTACCTCGAAAATTCCGAACAGCGGTGCATGGAATAATACACTCAAAGACGCTGCAACTCCGACCTGAGAATACTCCTTTGTATGCTGCTTCGCAAACTTCAGATTGTCTCCCGCCCAATAGCACAGACCGACGATAATCCCTGTAAGCCCGGCCTCCGGACCGATACTACTTCCTATCAAAAGTGGAAGCAATGCTGCGATTATCATAACCAGCATATTTTTATATTCATAATGCTTTTCTTTTTTCACTTTACCCATTACGGTTTCCATTTCTTCCGGATAGTCCCCGTATTTTTTACGGAAAAGCCCGATAATTGCTGCTCCTATCGTACACACAACAATCGTATAAAACGGAATTGAAAACCTGCCCGGAATCCATTCCCATATCACTTCCGTTCCAATTGCCAGAACTTTTAAAAGTGCCCACACCAGTCCGCCGGCAAATGCGCCGATAATTGCACAAAACAACCAAAGCTCTAATTGATTTCTCACCTTTGTATTCTTCATAATTCTTCTCCCATTCTTATGCTTTATCTTCCAGCTCTTCCATAGAAAGCCACTTAACCCCGTCCCCAAAGGTCCGTCCCCAAAGGTCTAAAAAAGCCACTTAACCCCGTCCCCAAAGGTCTTTTTCATCAGCCATACACAGCCAAAAGAAATGGCAATGATTGCCAATGTCAGCCCCGGAACTACAATCCATGCTGATGCATCTGCCGCCTCCATATACTTTTTATAATTATCCAAAAATAGAATATGTATCAGATAAATGCCAAACGAACATCCCGAAAATGTATCCATGATTTTTTTTGCCTTTGGTCCGGGAGAAAATTCGCTTTTCTTTAACCGAATAATATACATAAAGAACATTGCGGCTGCCACTACAAGTATGGGATTTCCATACTCCATAAATCGTTCACAATGAACACCTTGTTTTATTGTCCCAATCCATGTTAATCCTATGTTTATCAGCATGCATACAACAAATGTTATCGCCGGTATTCGTTGATCTCGAATCACACGTTTTCTATATTTATAAATATAATATCCGATAAACACGTAATACATGTAAACTCGATCCCCGATCAATGGCAGATCATAATATGCTTCTTGATTCCCCAAAGAAGATAGATAATTAAAAATGACTGCTAAGGTGATCACACCAAGAAATGCCTGTTCCAATCTCAAATTCATGTGCTTACACATTACCTGAAAAAACGGAAGAACCATATAAATCGGAATCATTGCATATAAATACCAAAGATGTGCTTCCGCCGGTTCGAATAATATCTTGCGTATATCATATGGTGTCTTCATATAAAAATCATTCCAGATGATATAAATCAGACTCCACACGACGAGCACAATTATAAAGCGCCATAATCGTTTTAAATGTTTTCTCAGAGGTTCTTCTCTCCCTAAAAGGAGTGCACCTGTAATCATAAAAAAACACGGAACGCTTACCCTTGCCAGAACATCTAACATCATAGAAAATATATATTCTCCCTGACTAATCTCGCCATATGCACGACAGTAATAGTTTGTCACATGGATCACTATAACGGAGACAAACGAAATGATCCGGATCAGCTCCAGATTATAATTTTTTTCCATCAAGAAATTCCACCTTTTCCTTATATTACTTACATTTTTTCATGATATCACAGGTATATTTAAACAGCAATATTGTTTTCTATTGTTATTTTCACTAAATTTATATTATACTTTAATCGACTCAATCTATACTTACTTTTTTTTCGGAGGATTTTAATTATGAAAAGATTAAAATTATTATGGATGATTTTGAAACGAACGAAAGCTACACAAATAATCCTTGGCTTCGTTCTCTTTATTTTTGCCAATGCTGCGGTTATCCAGTTGGTTGAACCAAATATTAACCGCTACGGAGATGCCCTCTGGTATTGCTATGCTGTAATCTCCACTGCCGGATTTGGCGATTTCGTTACCGTTACATTTATTGGAAAAATATGTTCCGTATTACTTACGATTTATGCTATTTTTGTAATCGCCATTGTCACCGGAGTGGTTGTTAATTTCTATACGCAGATGGTAGAGATGCAAAGAAAAGAAACGCTCATTATGTTTATGGATAAACTAGAAAGACTTCCCGAACTCTCAAAAGAAGAGCTGGAAAGTATTTCTAGAAAAGTACGGGAATTCCGTTAGCAGAAGACTCTTATTCGTCTTCTGCTTCTATTTTGTCTTCATTTCTAACTTGTGGGATCAAAGAAGCTGCAAGCTTTCCTCTTTCTCTGTTTTTCAAATATAAAATACCAATAACAGAGAAAACAACCGCCCCAATAAAGTTCACGATCAAGTCTTTCATTGTATCTATAAGACCAATATCAAGATAGCCTCCAAGATTCCACTGCTCCCCATTGATCACTACAGATTGAACATCTACGTGAATCGGAACATTTGCACCTATAGGATTTAATTTAACAGAATTAATTGCTGTAACAATCCAGTCTTTCTGCATATCTAAACCGAAAAACTGATCCATGCTAAATTCAAAGAACTCCCACAACACTCCGACTGTCATAGAAAAACAAAATGCAAAAAATGCAACGAAATATGGTGACATCTTAATTGAGAATTTCTCGCTTCGGTTAAAGAGATCGATTAACGCAAATCCTATCGCTGCCATTAAAAATCCATTCGTAGTATGTAAAATGCTATCCCAAATCGGAATTTTTACATAAAAAGCGTTAATTTCTCCCAAAATCTCTGCTGAAAATATAAAGATTAAAATAACTGTTTCCAATCCTACCGGTATTGTAACGCTCAATTTCTTATCCAGAAATTGCGGAACCATGAATAATATCAGCGTTAAGATTCCCAGAAACATGTTGTGATAATTTCCAAGGAAAAATTGTCGTATAACCGAAAATACTACTATCAGCGTAAGTACCATCTGTATTTTTGTTCTATTTTTTCTTGCTTTCATGTTTGTGCTCATCTCATTTTCCTCCTCTTTTAACATTCCTGATTGATATCAGCACGATCTATCATAACATTTAAAATTTCCGTGTCTGTGGCACGCATACCAACTCGCCCGATATATCCCATACTCTTAATCGTCTCCTCGATATCATCTTTGATAATACCTTCTCCCGGAAGAAAGCTTTTGTTCCGGATACTAAGCTGAAAAGCCATAAGTGCGGCATCGACGGAAGATGCTATCTTCGCGGCACAGGATGGCTTTGCCCCGTCACAAACGATTCCTCCAATATTTCCAAGTGTATTGATAATAGTCAATGAAATCTGTTGGTATGTACCGCCATACATATATGTGATACCCGCTCCCGCACCACATGCTGCACTGACTGCACCACAGTATGCTGAAAGACTTCCTATATAGTATTTCTGATGAATTGCAATCAGATTGCTGACAACTAAGGAACGACAAAGCTTCTCGTGAGATACTTCCCACTCATCCGCATATACGATAACCGGAAGAGACACCGTTATTCCCTGATTGCCGCTTCCGGAATTAATCACAACCGGCATAGAACAGCCGCCCATACGTGCATCACTTCCGGCTGCTGCCCTGGCACAAGCTCTCGTAATAACACTTTTTCCCCATACATGCATCAACGTTTTTCCAATCTGTGCACCATAGTTATTGTCAAGACCTTCCTGTGCTATTGCAGAATTTAATTTAATCTGACGATCAATGATTGACTGAACATCTTCCATACGAACCTGGTCTGCAAAATCTAAAATATCCTTAACTGTAAGCTTCGATTTATCTACACTTGTCTCACTTTCTGATAAATAAGGATTATCCAGGAGCACCTCTCCATCCTTTTCAATTCTGGTAATGTTCGTGTGTTGATGTTCAATTGTTACAGAAGCAAAATGCTCTCCTTTAATCAGCTTCGCTGTAATATAAAGATTATCAACACCTTCAACCAATGAGCATGTACAGATGTTCCGGTTGATTAACTCACGGGTTCTGGAAATATCTTCCTCCGTAACCTCACTCAAAACCTCAAGTGTTTTATCTGCATTTCCACCTACAATACCAAGCACTGCCGCAACCTCAATTCCTTTCATCCCATCGGAATTCGGGACCGTAACACCTTTTACATTTTTAATAATATTCCCACTTAGTTTCATCTCCACAGAATCCGGAAATTCTCCAAGAACCTGTTGTGCTTTTGCTGCTGTATAAGCAATTGCTATCGGCTCCGTACATCCCAGTGCAGGCACAAGTTCCTGTTTAAGAATGTTTAAATAATTTTCATATAGTATCGAGTCCATTTTAATATCTTGTTCCTTTTTCTACATTTTTACTTTTATATTTTTTCACTGCTTTTCTATCTCATTATTTTGTGTTCTATCTTCTTTTCTCACGTTTCTTTTCTTTAAAATCTTTCTAACTACGATTACAACAACCGCAATAACACCTCCACATACAATGAGAATTGGCAATGAACCAAGTATTCCAATAACAAGACCTCTTATTCCTCGTGCCACTATATATAAACTATTTCCAAATCGTTCTTTGATCTCTTCAAAGAATCCCTTCTCACCCGTATCTGTTACACGTTCCACTTCGTCTATATACACACTCACTGTACTGTAATCAATCTGATTGTCCATTGTTTTGAGCTGACTTTCGTAGTTCTCTATCTCATAACGAATATCCGATAATTTACTTTCAATAGTTAGAATCTCTTCCATATTCTCTGCCTTAGAAAGTAATTCTAACAAACGCTCCTGTTCGGTTTCTAAGGCCTTTTTATGACTTTCCACATCTATATAGCGAAGTGTTACATCTTCCACAGATTCATTTTTCTGAGTCACATTTCCCAGTTCACTGACCACTTCTACAAACTCATTTAACCTATCCGAAGGAATCCGGATAACATAACTTGCGTATCGAGTAGAATGATGTGCATAACTATTCCCACTAACAGTAGACAGCTCAATATAACCGCCCAACTCTGTAGTCTTTGTGCTTAGGTTAGTAAGAACAGAATCAAATTCCTTTGTCTCTAAAGATAACGAAACCGTGCGAATCAATTTCCGTCCGTTTTCTACTTGTGCTTCCAACCCATTCTCTGAAGTGACGCCCGTGTCTGCCGTCTCATCCGTATCCCAACTATATTCGCCATCCAATTCTGCACCCGAACTTACAGTTGCACGTTCGTCTGTGTCCATCTTTGAGCTATTGCCACATCCGGCTGTCATCATCATCAGCATCACTGCCATTAAAAATGCTTCCACCTTCTTTTTCATAGAATCCCTCCTTTGCTCAATAATTCAAGAATGCCTCGGCATTCTTGCTGCGAGGTGCACGTCATGCAATTGCATGACATACTTCTACTGCGCACCTCTGCAATCCTGCCGGAGTCTATATCAGCTGGGGGATTGACTCCCAGCCGATATACAAGGTCTTTTTCTATATTTTACCACAACTTCCTCTTAAATGAGCTGACTTCCTTCTTCTTTAAGCCACTTTTTTGCAGCTTTATAGTCCGGACATACCTTCTCTACTTCTGCCCAAAATGCTTTCGAATGATTCATTTGTTTTCTGTGGCACAATTCGTGAACTACGACATAATCTAAAACTTCCGGTGGAGCTAACATTAACAGACAGTTAAAATTCAAATTTCCCTTGCTGCTACAGCTCCCCCATCTCGTCTTCTGATTTCTAATGGTTATCCTTCCATAAGTAACTCCAATTATTTTGGCAAAATATTCTACTCTCGCCGGAATTGTCACACAAGCTTTATCTGCCAGCTCCCTTATTTGTTCAAACGTCATTTTTTCTGATGCTTTCGGTTTAATATGTTTCTTTTTTTCCGCTATTTCTTCAAGTTTTTTATTAATCCAAGCCTCATTCTTTTTTAGAAATTCCTCAATGTATTTTTCTGAAACACTATATGGGGCTCTTACAGTGACATTTTGATTAAAGTCTACCTGAATTGCTATCGTTTTTCTATTTGATTTAATTACTGTAACTTCCATAATAACTCTTCTTTACTCGTCTGAAATCATGTTGCAAAATCACATTTCACTTCGTATTTTATTGATTAACGTAACATCCGCTGGAAGCCATGCTACGCTATCTAATTGAGCCTTGGTAAGCCATTTTGCTGCTTCCGCTTCTTTCAGTTCCAGATGTCCTGCGACAACTTCAGCCCAGAAGCAATCCATAGAAAGATGAAATGTTGGATAATCATATTCTATCGTATCAATCAATTCACCAACTTTGATTTCTGTATCCAATTCTTCCATAATTTCTCGTTTCAATGCTTCCTGTGGGGTTTCTCCAATCTCAACCTTTCCGCCTGGGAACTCCCAGCCACCTTTCAGATCTCCATAGCCTCGAGCTGTTGCGAAAATTTTATTCTTCTCTTTTATATCATCACAGATAATTGCTGCAACTACTTTAATTGTTTTCATAAATAAACTCCTAACTTGTCATATATTCATAAATGTCATCTCGAACCGGTACATCCAAAGTATAATTGATCTCAAATGCATCGTCCTTTGTTTTTTCCATTTTAATAGGAGTTGGAAATCCCTTTGCAAAGATTTCACCTAAAAAGTAGAATTCTTTTGCTTCTTTATCATTTAACGTATTAACTCAAATTATATCATACATACCTTTGTCTGTGAGAATAAAGTGTGCGGATTGAGCAGTTTTACCCTAACTGTTTTTCTTTCGCTGCTGAAGAAGCCCAAGTTGCCATGTTCCTAAAACAATTAGGAATCAAATATAACAAACTCACCAAAGATAAATTTGTCACTTTGATGGGCATTCTTCGTAAATCTGATATGCTGAAATTCCCTGGAAGCAAGCATGGCAAAGGCAACCGAAAAAAAAGATAGCAACAAAAAAACAGGTCCGGATGTACTGAGGGTAATCAGTGTATCTGAACCTGTCTTTTCTATGATCTTTCCGATGAATAGCTTGGCTGGCTTTTCATTGAGATTTCTTATGCTTTTTTCGTTGACATTTAATACTGTTCAATGTATCATATAATCAAGAAATGGGTTTGTTACCGTACAGCTATTGCTCAAGCGGGGTGCTCGTTTCTTTTTTTATGTTCACCATGTCATACAGATATAAATTTCCGTCTGCAGCATGTCGTATCAACATTTCTATCCTGAATATATTAAACCGTTCAAGATCTCCAGTATCATTGTTATATACTGGAAGTGCAAACCTTGTCGTAAATCTATACCAGCCAAACTTTGCATCAACATTATGCTTTCCTTTAAAGTTTTCCTGCCATCGTTTATTCGTAGCACATTGAAGAAGCATAGGAATTTCCTGAGTAGCATTAGCCTTTGCTTTCGCATTCGCTCCATATAATCTTTTGGTATCTCCAGATCCTTTTAATTCTCCTGGAAAATCTGAACCAATATAGACTTGATCCGAGGTTTCGACTACTTCATAGCAATCTCCTATGTATTCTTTTAAATACTGCTCAACTTCTTCCCAATTGATATTCCTCTTTCCTTTAAAACGAATATCACTGATTACAACAATTTTCTTTCCATCCAAATCTGATATTACACTTATTTTCTTATCCACTAAATATCCTCCTTTCCAGTCTGACGCATTGCGTTATGTTTATGGTAAAAAAATATACAAAGAATACTATAATACCTGATAACCCTTCTTTGAACTAATTCTTGGACTAGAAATCATCAGTACCACTTTTTAATTATCTTCACTATTGATTCGACGCTCTATTTCCGCTCTGTATTTCAACAATCGCAGTAAATAATCTGGAAGTTCTCTTTTCTCTGCTTCCCAATCTTGAATGGTACGATACGGAATACCATAGTAATCACTAAATTCACGTCTGTTCATTCCCATTTTTTCTCTTAATTTTTTTACTTCTTTTCCTCTACTCATGATCAATCTCTCCTATTATTATAACGCATTGCGTTACTTGATAGTACCCGATATATGCTATATTGTCAATCCGCTATATTTTCACCTAAAATAAAAAAGACAGGCCCGAACTCCTTGCAAATCAAGGCTTTTCGTCCTGTCCATAACAAACAATCTACAATTTTTTTCTTATAAAATCAAAAATACCAACTGTCTTCTCAACAGGCTGACTTGTAATTTCGCCTATAGTATAACCCGTAGCTTCAATCGTTCTCCGAATTGCAGCTTCATCTAAAGGCTCTTCGGATAAAATGATTGTTTCCCCTTTAGAATGGTTTGATTTTACTTTTTTCACCGAAAATGCGCCTCGGATTGCTTCGTTAATATGAGCTTCACACATAGTGCACGCCATACCAGAAACCTTTACTGTTGTCTTAATCATGCTGAATCATCCTTTCATGTTGAAAGTAATACCCGCTGTTGTGTCTCTTTTCTATTTGCTGTAAGCAGATTTACGGCAGAATCTCAAGCCAGTATCCATCCGGATCTTCGATGAAATAAATTCCCATCGCTTCATTTTCGAAACAAATGCATCCCATATCTTTGTGCTTTTTATAAGCAGCCTCATAATCATCTGCTCGAAATGCCAGATGGAATTCACATTCGCCCAGATCATATGGCTGTGGATGCTCTTTCAGCCAAGTAAGTTCCAGCTCAAAATCGCTGACATCATTGCTCAAATATACAATAATAAAATCATCTGTAGTCTTTCGTCTTACTTCATGTAAATCGAGGGCTTCGTTATAGAATTTAATAGATTTGTCTAAATCTGATACGTTATAATTTTCATGGATCATTTTAAAATTCATAATGCTTCTCCTTTTGTACATTCTGTGTTTTTAATACGTGACTTATATTGTGGGTGTTCAGTAATAAACCGCTTGATTACACTGGCATCACCCCAATAGTGCATTGGAAAAATGGCATTGCAATCTACATTTTCAAGAAAATATAGAATCCCGTCAGCATAGTGACCTTCTTGTCTTGGATCAAGCGGAACGAACGCAACATCAAAATACATCCCCTTAATTTTTCTAATTTCTGCACGATATGCCGATGTAAGCCTCTGATTATCCGTCTCCGGCTCACCCTCCCAATACCAGTCATTTAAATCACCGGCGTGGTAAATCGTTCCTTCTCTTGTTTTGACAATAAATGCAACACCGCTATCATTTGAAAGCAATGTATCAACTTCGGTATCATTATCCAACGTATATGCTTTATCGTGATAAGCATATGTAATTTTCATATCCGACCGCTTATTCTTCTTGCGTATATCTTTCGATAAAACAGCCTGATAGGTCATCCCCATTTCATCAAGGATTTCAAAGATTTTCGGGTTAAAATGATCCTCGTGAAAGTGACTGCAAAAGACAATCACTTCTTTCTTTTTATCGAGAAACGGCAATTCACCCTTGTAATAGTCAAAGATATAGTAGCAATCTTTAGTCTCAACCAAGAAGCCACTATGATTAATATAAGTTATTTTCATGATATCACCTGCTAAAAATGACATGTTTCAAATTCGCTATTATTGTACATTGTTACGTTAAATTTGTAAAGTATCACTTGCCAAATTATCTGATGTATCTTTTTAACATAAAATTTTTTTATGTTTTCTCTAAAATACATTTTGTTTTTACATTTCTATGCTATACTAAAGCATTATAAAAATTCTATTTATAATACGAGGTAAACTAAGTGAAGAAAAAAACACTTGTGCCTCTTATCATTTTTTTACTGGGTATGTGCCTAGTTGGTTTAATTGTATACAAAACAGACACCCATGAAAAAGCAGAGAGACACACAACTGCACAATTTAATGCCGCAACCTATGGTGAACGTATAAAAAACGAAATTATAACCGGAATTGAGACTACCAATACACTGGAACAAATTTTAATCAGTGAAGATGGTGAAATCAACCACTTTGACACAATTGCAGAGAATATCATATCTGACTCTATTGCAAGCATACAGCTTGCTCCAGATGGCATTGTGACAGATATTTATCCTGCCAATGGAAATGAAGCAGGTAAAATTGATCTGCTCCATGATAAAGACCGCAAAGAAATTTCCTGTTACGCAAGAGACCATCATACAATCATTACTCAAGGTCCCTTCGAATTGAAACAGGGAGGCTTGGGAATTGCTGTCCGCAATCCAGTCTATCTGAAAGATGAAAATGGACAAGAATATTTCTGGGGCTTTACCATTGTTATCCTCCGTATTCCTGATATTTTTTCAGACTCAATTGATGCGATTTCAAATTTTGGATATGAATACAGACTTTCAAAAACAGACACACCTTGGAGCGATGCTTATACAATTATTGAGCAATCGGATGGTGAAATGCTTCATCCTGTTTCTTATAGTTTTACAATAGGTGAAGAGAATTGGATTTTTGAAGTAACTCCTGAAAGCGGATGGAGAAATACTACATTAATAGCAATAATTATTGGATTTTTTACTTTTATCCTCTTACTTTTATCTGGACTTACACGGGTGTGGTTAGTATCGAAAGAGAATAAAAATAAATTTCAAAGACTGGCTCACACGGATTTTCTTACCAATATCCACAATCGTTATGGATTTGATGAATTGGCAGAAGAGATGATAAGCAAAAATCCGAAAGAACATTTTATAGCCGCACTCCTTGATATCGATGATTTTAAGTTTATCAATGATATCTATGGACATGTTTATGGGGATAGAGCATTAAAAAGCCTGGCAGATAGAATGAAAGCTTTTTTCCCACATGATGTATTACTTGGAAGAAATGGTGGTGATGAATTCTGCGTCCTTCTGCCAAATTATACCTTTAAAAAAGCAGAAGAACTATTTCAGAAATTCACCAAAATTCCAAAAACATTCTCATACAAAGGAAAAGAATATCCATTTTATATTTCTCTCGGATATGCGGAATATCCAACATTTGCATCCAACTACGCACAACTCATGCGCTGTGCAGATGCCGCTCTTTATGAGATAAAACTTCATGGAAAAAATGGATGTATGGCTTACAGAGAAGAACCTCAATCAGGAGTCCGAAAACAGCTTGGCTTTGCATTTAAAGACATCTCCGAACATCTTCCGGATGCATTTATCATATACAAAGCGGATAAAAAAGACGATGAACTATTTTATGCAAACCATGAATTCCTTCATATGACTGGTTATAAAAATATTGATGAATTCTTTAAACTCACAAAAAAGAGGTTTCGCAATCTGATCCGTGAAGATGAGCAACAACAGATAGAATCCAGCATCTGGAAACAAATTGACAGTTGCAATGAAAATGACTATATTCACTTCCATCTTCGAAAAGCTGATGGTTCTTATCTTTCTGTACTCGACCATGGAAGAATCGTGGAGAGTCCGCAATACGGACGAGTATTTTATGTTCTGTTTATGGACTGGGAGGATATGCACATTCATTACGAGGATAAATTTTCAGAATAGGAAAAGCCGGTGCGGGAGCATATCAAATCCCACACCGGTTTTATTAATCGGCTTCGAAAAGAGCCAGTAACCCCCGTCCCTAACTGGCTCTAAAAAGCAATCAACTATATAATATAGCGTATAAAAAAATTAGGAGAATGAAACATGAGCTTTTTATTAGGAATTATTTATCTTTCATTTATTAGTCTTGGACTTCCGGATGCCCTTCTTGGTGCTGCATGGCCAAATATGTATCCTGAATTTCAGGTGCCGGTGTCCTACGCCGGAATCATTTCCATGATTATCGCATTGGGAACCATTATTTCCAGCTTACAAAGTGACCTCCTCACAAGAAAATTTGGAACTGGGAAAGTTACGGCTGTAAGCGTCGGAATCACAGCACTTGCTCTGTGGGGATTTTCTGTCAGTCACAGTTTTATTTTATTGTGCCTATGGGCAATTCCTTATGGTCTTGGTGCCGGCAGTGTAGACGCTTCTTTAAATAATTACGTTGCACTGCATTATGCCAGCAAACATATGAGCTGGCTGCATTGCATGTGGGGAATTGGTGCAACACTCGGTCCATACATTATGGGCGCTGCACTTACTGGCGGAACCACATGGAATACGGGCTATCGAATTATTTCAGTCTTGCAGATCATACTGACAGCTGCTTTGATATTTAGTCTTCCAAAATGGAAAAAGCAAAATACTATATCGGGAAACGACACTGTCGGAAGAGCTCTATCACTGAAAGAAATTCTTGCAATTCCAGGTGCCAGGGCAATCATGCTCTGCTTCTTTTGCTATTGTGCAATTGAACAGACAACTATGCTTTGGGCAAGCAGCTATTTGAATCTGGCAAAAGGTATCGATGCTAAAACAGCAGCTTCCTTTGCTGGTATGTTTTGCATCGGTATTACTATTGGTCGTGGAATCAATGGATTTATTGCAATGAGATTGAAAGACAGACAAATGATTCGTATGGGACAGGCTATTATTTTGATTGGTATTATTATAATGTTTCTTCCTTTTGGACAAACGGTTTCGCTGATTGGATTTTCGTTAATTGGATTAGGCTGTGCACCGGTATATCCATGTGTTATTCATTCTACACCGGAGCATTTTGGACCAGACCGCTCACAGGCAATTATTGGAGTACAGATGGCAAGTGCCTATATTGGAACATGTCTCATGCCTCCATTATTTGGTTTAATCGCTAACCATATATCGATCCGATTGTTACCTTTATATTTATTGATTCTGCTTATATTAATGGTATATATGCATGAGTTGTTGGAACTAAAAACACGCTCCACAGCCATATAATGTCTGGTGAAAAATAAAATTCCAGCCTGGCGGAAGTTTATCTTCCGCCAGGCTGGAATTTTATTTAACTGCCATTCAAAATGATTCTATATTCCTCACGCGTCCTCTTCTCCGTAATGTTTACTCAATGAGAATCCTCTTCCGCGTACTTCTGTAACTCTACTGACAATCATAAAAGCCTCTGGATCAATATGTCTGATTAACCTCTCAACCTGTGGAAGCTCACGATTAGATACAATACTCAACACAATCTGTGTTTGTTCCTGCCGATATCCACCTTCACCATACAACATCGTCACACCTCTGTCTACCTGTGCAAGAATCGCCTGACGTATTTCTTCCACATGACTACTAATAATCTTCACTTCTGTCTTAGTATTTCCCATCATTAGTACTTTATCCAACACTGTCGTATAGATCATAACCAGCAACACACCATATAAAACACGCTCTGGAGGATTATATACAATCTGCAGAACCAAAATCAATATATCAAATACATTCAGACTAAGCGACACAGGAATTCGAAAATACTTATTCAATACCAACGGCGGAATATCCATACCTCCTGTAGAAGCTCCCGTTCGAATCACAATCCCCAGACCAATCCCGATTCCAAGTCCGGCAAATATGGTATTCAGCATTGGATCAGTCGTAATCACCAGATCACCGAAAATATGATTGGCCGCTTCCAATGCGATTGGATAAGTAAAAGAACTGATAACTGTTGTCAGTGCAAATTTCTTACCAAGAAGCGTCCATCCAACTAGTAACATCACAATATTAAACACTAAGACAAACCCAGAAATTGATGCTCCTGTAAAATGCTTCACTACCAGACCGATACCGGTTGTTCCTCCTGTCATCAGATTCCCCGGCAAAAGAAAAAGTCTGATTACAAAGGCATAGAGAACATTTCCTAAAATAACCGTTGCAACTGTACCTGCTCTCTTTAAATGTGCTTGATCCATAATAACCTCCAATTACTTATATACTTTTAACTAACATTCCCCAATACAGAATATTATACTGAGAAACACTTCATTTTTTCAATAATAGTTTTTATAAATAATCAGAGAAATCCCCGAAGTCAATTATATAGAAACGACGGTTTTGTCAAATTATATATATCAAATTGAATCCACCTTATCAGTCGGCCATGATTTTCTGAGTGCTGCATAAGAAACCAGAAAGTTTGCGAGCCATCCAGCCGGTACAGCAAGCCAGACAAATGCAATACCAAAA
>OGCN01001388.1_pt1 | contig 32554 bp, 25 predicted proteins | sample 1570181 | NCBI WGS metagenome assembly OGCN01 (sample SAMEA4370584, study PRJEB24528) | human gut metagenome | reverse complement strand
ACGTCGCAGAAGGAATATCAGTCCGTCCGCGGCCATCTACTGGCAGCTTACGGATACGACGTGCTCATTCCCGAAGCCGTAAACCACGGCGAGCGTGGCCCCATCGACTACAACAGCCCTGCGTCGTACGGTGAATTTTGGCAGACGATTTTTCAAAACATCCGCGAAGCGCCGTCGATCATCAAGTACATACGCAAGTGGCGGCGGCATGTGCCGTGCGCCGTCATGGGCCATTCTATGGGGGCCTTTACGGCCTTGGGCGTCATGACCCACTATACCGAATTCCGTACGGCCGTAGCCCTGAACGGCTCCGGCTGGTGGGATGAATCGGACCGCCGGTTCCGGGCGGCGCTGCACATTGAAAAGCCGAGAAGCTACCGCGTGCTGGCCATGCAGATTCAGGCCATGGACCCCTACGCCTATACGCATAAGCTGGTCGGCCGCTCCGTCCTGGCGCTCAACGGCGGCGCCGACGACGTCGTCGACAATAAAGCCCAGGAGCTGTATATGGAGAAGCTGGCGAAAGACAGCCAGGTTATCAGCCGCTACGGGACGTACGACGGTCTGGGTCATTTCGTGACGACGAATATGATGGGCGACGCCGTACAATGGCTGGATGAAGCGCTGGCTGTTCCCGTGAAATAGCCGGCTTGAGAAAAGAAACTGAATAAGGGAAAAGACTGGGCGTCTGTGCGATGCCGGTCTTTTTTCATATAGAGATGATTGGAGGAACTAGTGTATGGCTTTGCCTAATATATACATCGTAGCCTGCGGCGGGACGATTGCCGGAAAGGCTGCGTCGGAAGAAGATTTGACGGGATATACTGCCGGCGCGGCGACGATAGATGAAGTGCTGCAGGCTGTGCCTGCCGTTCATCAGTACGCCCGGATTCGGGGCGAGCAATTCTGCAGCATAGACAGCTCTGATATGAGCGAAGGGCTGTGGCTGGCCTTGGCCGCCCGGGTGCAGGAGCTGGCCGGCAGGGACGACGTAGACGGTATCGTCGTTACCCACGGCACCGATACGATGGAAGAAACGGCGTATTTTCTGAATCTGGCCGTCCATACGGAAAAGCCCGTCGTCTTCGTCGGCTCCATGCGTCCGGCGACGGCTATCAGCGCCGACGGTCCCTTAAATCTGCTGGAAGCCGTGCAGGCGGCGGCCCAGGCCGAAACGGGCCGTTACGGCGTCGTCATCGTCATGAACGGGACGATTTGCAGCGCCCGGTTTGTAGAAAAGACCGATACGACTCACGTCGACACCTTTAAAAGCCGTCAGCTCGGCTATATAGGACTGATGCAGGACGGAATGCCCATGTTTTATCAAGCCCCGCTGCGCCGCCATACCTATGAGTCCGGCTTGTCCTGCAGCGGCTGTGCCGCCCTGCCGCCCGTCGCCGTCGCCTACGCCTATGTTGGCATGGAACGCTGGATAGACTCCCTCGTCCCGCAGGACGTCTGCGGCCTCGTGCTGGCCGGCTTTGGCCACGGCCGCATGCCCGGAGCCGTATGGCAGTCCCTGCAGAAGGCAATGAAAGAGGGCCTCGTCGTCGTGCGGGCCAGCCGGACCCTGGGCGGGGCCGTTACACCTATCGCTGAATACGAGGGCACGATCTGCGCCGATACGCTGACGCCGCAGAAGGCGAAGATCCTGCTGCAGCTGACCCTGCTCAAAACGAGGAATATCCAGGAGATCAAAGAGGCCTTCCGGGAATACTGATTGGCCAAGGACGGCCTATTCCCTATTCGTTTTGAGTGTGATAAAATAAAAAAGATATGAGAATAACGTATACAGCGATGCTGTGAACTATATAGTATGGACAGGAGAGATGCACGATGAGAAAATATGCGAAAGTTTTCATAACAGCTGCCTTGGCTGCCGGCCTCAGCACGGCCGCCTTTGCGGCAAATAATGCGTCGCAGCTGACGGACATCGACAATTACTGGGGAAAAGCGGCCGTACAGTATTTCTATGACCGCCATTATGTCAGCGGCACAGACGGAAAATTCCGCCCGAATGAGGATATTACCCGCGAAGGCATCGCGGCGATTATCAACAACATGATCGGCGAAGATTCGGCGGCGGTGACGACGGACTTTAAGGACGTCAAGGGCCGCTGGTCTGAACGGGCCATTTCCTCTCTTGTCGATAAGCAGATTATGAGCGGCTACAGCAACGGCACCTTCCGGCCGACGCAGAACATTACGCGGGAAGAATTCGCCGTCATCGCTTATAATTACATGAGCTACAAGGGCATGGCGACGACGGGCGAGCAGACCGTCCCCTTCGCCGACGAAGCCAAGATTTCTCCGTGGGCTAAGGAAGCCGTCAACGCAATGGGCGCGGCAGGCTATATGACGGGCTCCAACAACGTCTTCAATCCGAAGGAATACGTTACCCGCGGCGAAGCGGTCAACGTATTGTACCGCATCGTCATGACTGCCGATTCGGCTCAGGCGGCGGCGCCGGAAGCAACGCCGGAGGAAGCGTCCCTGGAAACGAAGGTATTTAAGGATATTACGGAAGCCTACGGTTCGATTAAGAAATTTGCCGGCGACGGTATTATGTACTGGCAGGGCGATACCCTCCACATCGGCGTGAAGACGCAGAAGAATAAAGACGAACTGGAAAGCGTCCTGGCGGCGGATAAGACCATACCGAAAAACGTCGTATACGTACAGACGGCTAAATACAGCTATGACGACTATAAGAAGATGATGTCAAAAGCCGAAGAAGTATACAGAGCTACGGAAGCTACAGATGCCGTCGTCAAGACCGACGTCGACTATCTCAATGAAAAAGTCGTCCTCACCGTACAGTCCATTTCGGAAGAAACGCGGGCCAACCTGGACGACGCCCTCGGCGGCGCGCTGCGCATCGTAGTTCAGTAAATATTGTCGCAAAAGGAGACATTTGCATGAAATATAGAGCCTTGGCGGCGGTTTTAGGCGCCGCCGCTATACTATCCGCAGGCGCTGCTTCGGCAGAAGCGCCGTATACGGACTTGAACACATTGCCCCAGCGGGCTGCCGTCGACTACTTGTACGATACGCAGTGCCTGACCTTCGTTACGGGCGATCAGTTTCATCCGAATACCGTGTTGACTCGCGGCGATTTGGCCCAGCTCATTTACAACGCTGCTGCCAATATGCCGTTAGCGAATCCGGAGTTTAAGGACGTCCAGCCGGGACGGGCTGCCGACGCCATGGCGGCCGTAGCGGCCCAGGGCATTTTGACGGGCTATGAAGACGGCTCGTTCCAGCCGGATAAAGAAGTGACGCGGGAAGAATTTGCCGGCGTCCTGTACCGGTATCTGCAGTACTGCCGCCTGGCGGACGCCGACGGTGAAGTGGAATCATACGCCGATGAAAGCGACGTATCGCCGGCTGAGCTGACGGCCGTTCAGGTGCTGCACAGCAAGAATATCATGGTGCCCGACGATAACTATTTCCGTCCGAAAGACGGCATTACCCGCATGGAAGCGGCCGAGGTCATATACCGCCTGCTCCATTCGGACGAAGACTACGTATCCCATGTGCAGGTGGAAATGCAGGTCATGAAATGCCTTAACGCTGAATATGGCTCGGCCGTGGCCTATTTCCGGTATGGGACGATGTACTGGGAAGGCAACACCCTCGTGTTAGGTATAAAAGGCAGCCCAGGCCGGTATTTGGAAGACCGCATTGAACATGAAGTGACTCGCGCCGACGCCGTGTCTATTCGCCGCGTCCGCTTGAGCCGGAGCGACTACGACCGCATTCTGAACAGCGCCGTCAATACGATCGTACGGACGGAAGGCGTACAGATCTACGTCGGCTCCATTCCTGATTACGTCAACGAACAGGTCGTCATCACGGTCCGCCGCCCGGTGAGCGAGCAGACCCTCAAGGCGTTGACCGAACGGGTGGGCGCAGGTGTTATCCGCATTGAAACCCTGGCTGCTCCGGGAAAGGCTGTCCATGTGCAGGAAAATCGCAGCGATGACGGCGAAGGCTACGACGTGGACCGCCGCGGCCGCCGTCACGACAATATCAGCTATTCGCCCCTCGTAGACCAGGCGACGTCCAACGCTATCGCTTATGTGGAAAACGATGTAATGAATTAAAAAAGAAATAAAATGAACCGACCCTTCAACGTCAGAGTTTCAGGTTTAACGTCAAAGGGTCGGTTTTTATGCGTTGGGGAGAAAGAGTTCAGTCAGCTCTTGGCAGGAATGGACGAGGTAATCGGGATGAAGGCTTTCTAAAAAGGACGTGTCCCGAAAGCCCCAGGTAACGAGGACCGACGTCAAGCCGGCGTTGTCCGCCGTTTCCTTATCTACTTCCGAATCGCCGACGTAGACGGCCTGCTCGGGCCGGCAGTTCAAGAGGTGCAGGGCTTTTTCTATCATGTCCGGCGCAGGCTTTTTGCGGTACTGCGGCGATTCGCCTATGGAGAAATCGACGAGCTGGCGGAAGAATTCGTCGTGGAGGAGCGATACGGCGCCTTGTCCTTTGTTGGAAACGATGGCCGTCTTGTATCCGCCGTTCCGCAGCGCTGCCAGCATGTCTGCGACGCCGTCGTAGGGACGGGTATTGCCTTGGCAGTGGGCGCTGTAATATTGCTTGAACTCTTCCGCTAACAGGGCCTGCTCGTCGGCCGGCACGGACGGAGCGGCCCGCTCGATCAATCCCGTATAGCCGTAGCCCAGGCAGAGGCGCACCTCCTGCGGAGGGAGCTCCGGCATCTGGTGGAGCCTGAATATATGATTTAGACTATGAGTCAGTTCGGACAACGTATCGAGAACCGTGCCGTCCATATCGAAGATAACGGCTTTGTACGAATGGTTTATTTCATGGGGCATGACGGCCCGCCTCCTTTGTGCAGTATACCCATAGTATACCGTTCCCGGCGGTCTTTGTCCAACGGCGATAGCTTCCTAAATTCATGGGGCTTCATCCTAAATAGGCTAGTGCTAAAATAGATGCAGTATGATACAATAGGGAAAGATATTTGATAGAGCAAGATAGAGGAGAGGTTGATATGGCAAATTTGTTACCATATGCTATTGTAGCTGGCATTGCAGTTGTCTTTTTTGTAGTATGCTATATTTTATTTTCCGGCGGCAGCTCGGAAAAGGAAGAGAAAAAAGGAAAGAACCGCCACAGCCGCGCCGCGTCCGAACGGCCTGGCCAGGGCAAGTCGTTCCTCGGGTATGACGAGGCGGAAAAAAGACGCTCGGCGCAGCCGCAGCAGCCCGTCAGGGAAGATACGGCGCCCATTCCTCGCATTTCTAACGTAACCGTGCGGGAGCGTCAGGAAAATCCCGACGAAACGGCCTTCGTGACGACGAAGGGAGAAGCCGTACGCCGCGACGGAAAAATCGTATACGAAGAACCGCATCGTCCGGCTAAGAAGCAGGAACATCTCGACGCGACACAGGTATTGTCGCGCGAAGAAATATTAGAAGCCATGGATAAAATCGATAAAGAAGAAGCTGCGGCTCACAAGGCGAAGGAAGAAGAAGCCAAGAAGAAAGACATGGCTGAAACATTGCGGAGCGCCAAAGCCGCTGAACGGTCTGAGGGAGAACGGGAAGACGAAGAGGCTCCCCGCGCCGCCTTGGCCGATATGGCCGCCGTCGTAGCCGCCGATTTAGAGGCGAAATCGCAGGGCGAAGCCGCGGCGCGGCCGGGACGCCGCATCGTGCAGGAAGTCATGGCTGAAACGGCCAAGGCTGCCGCCAAAAGCGTCTCCGACGAAACGCAGGTCATCAGTCCGGCCGAGCTGCGCAGAAAGCAGGAAGAAACGGCTGCTGCGGCAGACGAAACAGTTATGTTCGACGCAGGCCGCTTGTCTGATGCCGTGCGTCAGACCGGCGCGGCCCCGGCAAGCGACGAAACGGCCGTCATGCCGCCGGTACGGCAGCATACGCATACTGACGCCGGCAACGAGACGAAGCAGCAGAAGAGCCCCTGGGGCAACGACCTGTCCCGCTCGGCGGCGAAAGCTGCGCCAATGGCCGGCCGGCCGTCTATTTGGGAAGCGGCTCCCGAAGCCGATTCGCCCTTTATGTCCCAATGCACGGCTCATTTCCTGCGTCAATTCGGCATGGTGACCGAGGATATGAAAGCGCAGGCTGCTTCGATTACGGCGGCGGCCTTCCGCCGCATCGGCTGCCACTCCGACGGCGAACGAAAGAAAGCCCTGTCGTCGCTGCTGGCCCAGGAAGCGCTGCAGAACGTGCAGAAGGCCTACGTGGCCCATCCGAAGGATTACGTCGCGGCGATGGCATTGCAGGCCTTTGCCGATATCGTGCAGGGCTCACCCGTTTCGACGCGCCATCTCGTCGCCGTTGACGCCTTGAAAATCATGCCTTATCTGTCGGACAACCACTATAAGATACTGTCTGTCCTGCTGCTGTTCCTGTATTCGCGCAATTCCCACAACGTCGACGCCGAAACCTTCGGCCAGTACATCGACAAGTACGTACTGCCCTTCCTCGACGGATTCCCGACGGAACGCCCCTATTACCAGCAGCTCGATTATCTCCACTGCACGGCTTTTGAAGGCAAGGAAACGCACTTTGCTGAAATCCTGGCTGATTCGTATCCGCTCTTGTTCCGCTACCGCGGCTTTACGGAAGAGGAACTGCGCAAGGTGCTGAAGGGAACGCCCATGCCGGCGGAATATATCGTCCGTTCCTTCAATTCGCCCCTGGTGAAGCTGGCTATGATCGACGAAAGCATGGCGACGCGGTTCTTCCGCCTGGCCGGTATTTCCGACAGGGCCATGCAGTCGCAGCTGCTGCGGCTGGCGAAAAAACGGCCTGCCGGCTTCGGCGGCGAAGAAGCCCTGGATATTATGGAAGATATTTCGCCGGTACTGGCCGATTTGGGCGACATTTGGGACAGCACGATGCTGCGCATTTCCACCTTGTCGCTCTTAGGCTTGTATTTAGCGCAGGGATATATCAAGGAACAGATCGGCGAAGAATTCGATTTGTCCCGCTGGTTTGAATAAGGAGGATCTGCTATGAAGAAAATTCGCAAGGCCGTCATACCGGCTGCCGGCTTCGGCACCCGTTTTTTGCCGGCGACGAAGGCTACGCCGAAGGAAATGCTGCCTATCGTCGATAAGCCGACAATTCAATATATTGTAGAGGAAGCCCTGCAGAGCGGCATCGAAGAAATCCTGATCATCAGCGGCCACGCCAAGCGGGCCATCGAGGACCATTTTGATACGAATCCGGGCCTGGAAATGCATTTGGAAAGCCACGGGCAGGAGTCGCTGCTGAAGATGGTCCGCAGTATTTCGGAAATCAACATCCACTACATCCGGCAGAAGCACATGCGCGGCTTAGGCGACGCTATCTTGTGCGCCCGGTCCTTTATCGACGACGAACCCTTTGCCGTCCTTCTCGGCGACGACGTCGTATACAACGAAACGAACCCGGCTCTGCGCCAGATGATCGACATTTATAACGACTTGGGCGCGACGATTTTGGGCTGCCAGGAAGTGCCCTTGGAGAAAGTATCGTCCTATGGAATCGTAGCCGGCGTTCCCGTCGAAGGAAAGAATGTCCTGCGGGTTACGAATATGATTGAAAAGCCGTCTGTCGAAGAAGCGCCGAGCCGTACGGCCGTCCTGGGCCGTTACATCATTACGCCCGACGTCTTTGAAGTGCTGGCCCGCACCGAGCCGGGCAAGGGCGGCGAAATCCAGCTGACTGACGCGATTCAGACTATGGCGTCGCGCGAAGCCGTATACGCCTACTGCTTTGAAGGCAAACGCTACGATGTAGGCGACAAGCTGGGCTTTTTAAAGGCGACGGTCGAGTACGCCCTGCGCCGTCCCGATTTGGGAGAGCCCTTCCGGAAGTATTTGAAAGATTTGATGACAAAATAAATGGATGCGTGAAATGGAGAGTACCAAAAGGGACTCTCCATTTTTTTGTTCAAATTTCAATATTAAATAAAATAATTATTATCAAAAATATTTACATCAGCCTTCATTTGATATATAATAAATGAGTAATAAGTATCAGTTTCTATTTACGAAGGAGAGGTTGGCTATGTTTCAGAACAGCGATTTTTGGATTGGCTTAGGTATTGGCGTCGTTGCCGGTGTATTTGGGTATAAACTGCTTACGGAGCGGGAGCAGCAGCTGTTGGCCCTGCAGCAGCCGGCAGCCGGGACGGTTACGGCCGATGTGCCTTTGGCTGAATTACAGCGTCAAAAAGAAGAATTGGAAGACTTGATTGCGGCGCAGGAAGCAGCGGCAAAATAAGAAGCGTTATAGAAAAGACTGTCGCCATGGCGGTGACGGTCTTTTTTACACTGGTAATCATTGATAAGAAGGGACGGCTTACTCACGTGCTTCCTGTATCGAAATGGGATTTTATCATCCGCGCTGTGCGCATTTCATCGTATCTTCCGGGGCGCATCCGCTTGTACAGCCGCAAGCTGGTCGGCAATGCGGAGCTGGCCGGAAAGATATATGCCTATGTGGCCAGCTATAGGGAAATTGATAAGGTAGAAATCAATATTGTTACCGGTTCCGTGCTGATTTTGTACAGGCCGCAGGCGCTGCGGAGCAATGCCGAATTGGCCCGGGTGGAACAGTATATCATGAACCATGCGGAAAGGAGAGGTTGATTATGTCTTATGCTTCCGGATTTATGTTGGGAGCTTCTATCGGAAAGGCGATTCATAACATGGTGTCCGGCGGCGGATTTTCTCCGGCCGGAGGAAGGGGCAAGGGAATGGGAAAACAGGCTGCCAATCCTCCCTATGCGGCTCCGGCTATGCCTGCCGCGCCTGTCAGACCGAATATACCGGCTTTTGCCTGTGTATCTTCTACACGGGGCCGACGCCGATATCGGGCTGCCGCATTAGTGCAGAATCAGCCCCTGGCCGAGCTTCTGCAGCAGGCTCTCGGCAGTTTGCCGGCGGCGCGGCGCGTGGAAGTCAATGCGGCGACAGGGAGTATTCTGGTATGCTCGGATAATGAAGGGGCTCTGGATGCGTTGGAACGTTATTTAGGGGAACGTATTTTTCCCGCTGTTCCGGCTCCGCCGTATGTGCCGGCGCCTGTGCAGACGAAAACGGCTGCGTCGGCTTATACGGATGTGCTGTATGAGACGCTGAATTTCTTGAATTCTGCCGTATCGCAGAAGACGGCCAACGTCTTTGATTTGCGTTCCCTCTTGTCTCTCTTTTTGGCCGTGCGGGGCATGCGCAAGATGATCGGCCAGAATCAGCGCCCGTCGGGACCGCAGATGCTGTGGTGGGCTACGTCGCTGATGAGGGGGCGGAGATAAGATGTATACGTGTTGTACCCTGCCGCTTCACAGCGTGCTGCCCCTGCGCATGCGCTCTATCCTGAGCGTCAAGCTGCGCCAGATTCCCGGCGTGGCTGCCGCCTCGTCTGACGAGCAAAAGCTGACCATATACTACCAGGGGAAGGTGGATCTGCGGATTATCCGCATGTTGGTCCGCTCCTTTGAGCAGAAATACGGAAAAGCTAAGGAAGATAAAAAAGAATGGGACGTAGCGGCATACCGGCGCGAAGCCATTATTTCTGTCGGCGGCTTTATCGCCATGAATATTTTACGCAAAACGAATCCGGAATTTTACGACGGCATTCTCCTGTTCCGGCGCTTGTTTACCTTATTTATCGCCCGGCGGTTTATCCAGAACGGCGTCATGGGCGTTATCCGGGACAAGCAGGCTAATGCCGATACGCTGACCGCTACGGCTGTGGCCGCGTCCGTCCTGGCTGGCAAGCCCGAATCGAGCCTGACCTTGCTGGCCCTTTCCAATGGAGCGGAAATGCTGACGGAATATGCTGCCGAACGGGCGCGCCGCCAGATTTCGGGCCTCTTGAAGCTGGATCAGCGGGACGTATGGCTCGTGGAAAATGGCCGGGAACGAAAGGTCCCTGTCGACTCACTGAAGGTAGGCGATACGATTGCCGTCCATCTGGGCGAAAAGATCTGTGTGGACGGGAAAGTCGTCGGCGGGAATGCGGCAGTCAATCAGGCCTCCATTACGGGCGAATCGAATCCGGCTATCAAGCAGCCCGGGACCTTTGTATATGCCGGCAGCGTCATCGAGGCCGGAGACCTCGTCGTCAAGGTCGAAAAGGTCGGCGCCGATACGTCGCTGGCCCAGATTATCCACTTGGTCGAAGAGGCGCAGACCCGCCGCGCGCCAGTGCAGAATTTTGCCGATAAGATGGCCAATATGCTCGTTCCTATTTCCTTTATCGGCGCGGCTATTGTCTATGGTGCGACGAAGGACTGGCAGCGCGTGCTGAACCTGCTGTTCATCGACTTCTCCTGCGGCCTGAAGCTGTCGACGGCGACGGCCATTTCTGCGGCCATCGGCATGGCGGCCCGCAAGGGGATTCTCATTAAAGGCGGCAACTACATCGAAAATCTGGCCGATATCGATACGGTTGTCCTCGATAAGACCGGCACGATTACCATGGGCGTACCGCAGATTGCCCATATTTCTACGGTTCCCGGCGTAGGCGAAAAGGAAATGATTTTACTGGCTGCGTCGGCGGAAATGCACTCCGTTCATCCGCTGGCCGTAGCGGTGCAGAAATACGTCAAGGCTCACGGCTGGGACGTACCGCATCACGATATGTCCGAAACGGTTGTAGCCCGCGGCATGAGGGCCTCCGTGCCTCCCTTTGAAGACTTTGCCGGCGGCGACGTCCTCGTCGGAAGCCGCCGCTTCATGCAGGAAGAAGGCGTGCAGGGCATGCCGGAAAAAAGCGACAAGTCATGGGGAAAAAATCTGCTGTTTGTCGCGCGGGACAAGCAGTATATCGGCTGCCTGACGATTGAAGACCCGGTTCGCCCGGCTATGAAGAAAACCCTCAATCAAATGCGCCGCATCGGTGTAGACGAAGTCATCATGCTGACTGGCGATTCCAAGGAAGTGGCGGCAGAAGTGGCCCGCGAAATGGACATTGATTCCTATCATGCTGAAATACTGCCGGAAGATAAGGCTAATTACGTCATGAAGCTGCAGAAGCGGGGCAGCGTCATGATGGTCGGCGACGGCATCAACGACGCGCCGGCACTGGCCTTTGCCGATATCGGCGTCAGCCTGGGCGGCAACAAGACGGATATAGCGGCTGAATCGGCAGCTATTACGATTCGCTCCGAAGATCCGGGAAAATTGTATGATGCATTGAAGATTGGCCGGCAGACCATGAAGGTCATCAATCAGAATTTTACGGCGACGATTGTCGTCAATTCAGCGGCTATGCTTCTCGGCGCGCTGGGGCGTATCAGCCCCTTATGGGCCGCAGTCATCCACAATACAGCGACGCTGGCCGTCGTATTGAACAGCGTGCGCATTCTCGGCGTGTCTCGCCGCATGGTAAAAGCGTAATTTTATCCTGACATATAAGCTCCTTTGTTCTGGGAATTCCCTGCAGTTGGTACAGTGAATCAGCTGCAGGGAATTATTTTTTATCTGCCGGGGTGGAGAAACAATTTTATCCGGAATTTTATATTTTTTTATGTATACATCACCATATTAGTATGATATACTACTGTATGAATGACGAAAGTCAGTCCTAACCATTAAAGGAGTGAAAGAATACATGTTAGAATTACGCCATGTATCGTTTTCCGTTCCCGACGAAAATGGTACGAAAAATACAAAGGAAATTTTAAAAGATATCAATCTGGTCATCGACGAACAGAAATTCGTCGTCATTACCGGCCCGAACGGCGGCGGCAAATCGACGCTGGCTAAATTAATCGCCGGCATTGAAAAGCCGACGAGCGGCCAGATTTTCTTCAACGGCCAGGACATTACGGACTGGGACATTACGAAGCGGGCCCAGAACGGCATCGGCTACGCTTTCCAGCAGCCTGTGCGCTTCAAGGGCATCACCGTCATGGACCTGCTCTGTCTGGCGGCGGGCAATAAGAAACTCGACAAATGCGTCGTCTGTCAATACCTGTCCGAAGTCGGCCTTTGCGCGGAAAACTACATCAATCGTGAAGTGGACGCGTCTTTGTCTGGCGGCGAATTGAAGCGCATTGAAATTGCTACGATTGTAGCCCGCAAGAACACGGAGCTGGCTATTTTTGACGAACCGGAAGCAGGTATCGACTTGTGGAGCTTCCATAAACTCATCAAGGTATTTGAAAGAATGCACGATCAGAAGCAGTCGATTCTCATCATTTCCCATCAGGAACGCATTCTCAACATTGCCGATGAAATCGTCCTCATTGCTGACGGCACGGTCCGCAAGGTCGGCACGAAGGAAGAAGTTCTTCCCGAATTGATGGACGTCGTAGGAAACTGCAAGTTTTATAAGGAGGAAGACTGATGGATAAGTATCAAGAACATTTGCTGGAAGTCATCGCCGATTTGCATGGCATTCCTGAAGGCGCATATAATATCCGCTCGAACGGCCAGAGCGTCGGCCGCGCTTCGACGGCTCATATCGAAATCGAGCCGCAGAAGGACCGTCCGGGCATCAACGTGTATATTAAGCCGGAAACGCAGCACGAAGCTGTGCACATTCCCGTCGTCCTGAGCCAGGCCGGCCTCAAGGACGTCGTATACAATGATTTTTACGTCGGAGAAGGGGCTGACGTCGTCATCGTCGCCGGCTGCGGCATCCACTGCGGCAGCGACGACGGCTCGCAGCACGACGGCATTCATACCTTCCATATCGGCAAAAACGCCCGCGTACGCTACGTAGAAAAGCACTACGGCGACGGAGACGGCAAGGGCCAGAAGATCATGAATCCGGAAACCATCGTCCATATGGAAGAAGGCAGCTATATGGAAATGGAAACGACGCAGATCAAGGGCGTCGACTCGACGAAGCGCGTCACGAAGGCTGATTTGGCAGCCAGCGCGACGTTTATCGTCAAGGAAAAGCTCATGACCGACGGCGCGCAGTTTGCCGAAACGGAATTTGAAGTCGAACTGAACGGCAAGGATTCCAGCACGGACGTCGTATCCCGCGCCGTCGCCCGCGGCACGTCCCATCAGATTTTCCGGGCCAAGGTCATCGGCAATGCCCAGTGCCACGGCCATTCGGCCTGCGACTCCATCATCATGGACGACGCCAAGATTTCGGCGATTCCTGAGCTGACGGCCAACGATACGGACGCGGCCCTGATTCACGAAGCGGCTATCGGCAAGATTGCCGGCGAACAGCTGACCAAGCTCATGACGTTAGGCCTTACGGCAGAAGAAGCGGAAGAAATGATCATCCAGGGCTTCTTAAAATAATAGGCGCAAGAGAAACCAGTCTTTCCCCACTAGGGGGAGGCTGGTTTTTGCATAGGCGGAAAGAGTAGGCAAAGGGCGGGAAAATAGTGTACAATAAGGAGAAAAAGGAGGGGGACGGCATGAACGGAGAGGCGGCGTTTCGCCGATATGCAGACTTTGACGCAATACTGAATTCTATTTACTGCGCGATTTTTATCGTCCATACAGACGGCCGCGCCGTATACCGCAATGGAGCGGCTGACGAGCTCAAGGCGGAATTAGGCGTGACGGAGGATGAGCTTATCGGCGCGCTGGAGGCGCAAATCGACGTCGTACATGGGCAGGGGCGCTTTGCCGTCGCAGTAGAGGGGGGCATGATTATCTGCCATCTCCTGCCCTGGACCCAGGCCGGTCAGCGGCAGGGCAGCATTATCGTCGCCCATATATCGGGGAAAGAGCGGTGCTCCGCCCAGGAATTGGACAACGTCATAGACGTACTGGAAGAAATCGACGCTATTTTGGAGGTCGTCGCCGACGGCATCGTCGTGGCCGATAAAAACGGCGTCATCATCCGGGTCAACAAGGCCTTGGAAACGACCTTCGGCATCAAGCGGCGCGACGTCTTGGGCCGCTCTATGGAAATATTCGACCGGGAGCATTCCGTCTGCGGCGAACTGATACGCAAGATGAACGAAGATCCTAAACGCATCGTCGTGTCGGGAACGTACAAACAGAAGGAGCTCTTGTGCACCGGCGCGCCCATATTCGACCGGCAGCACCGCCTCAAAACTATCGTCATCAGCATACAGGACATGTCGGCTCTCAATACGCTGCGCAAAAAGCTGGAAGAGCAGCGGCTGTATACGAAGAGCTATATGCGGGAAATATCCTTGTTCAACGGCAGCGGCGGTCCCATCGTGGCCCACAGCCCGGCCATGAGGAAGATACTTCATCTGGTGCACGTCGTCGCCGACGTCGAGTCCGTCGTATTGATTACGGGCGAGTCGGGGACGGGGAAGGAAGTCGTCGTCAACGAAATTTATCACACGAGCCGGCGAAAGGATAAGCCCTTCATCAAGATAAACTGCGGCGCCATTCCCGATACCTTATTCGAGTCGGAGCTGTTCGGCTACGAAAGCGGTGCCTTTACAGGCGCGCGGCGGCAGGGCAAGGTCGGTTTTTTCGAGCTGGCCAACAAGGGGACGCTGCTTCTGGACGAGGTGGGCGAGCTCAGCCTGGCGGCACAGGTCAAGCTGCTCCGCGTCATACAGGAAAAGGAAGTGCAGCGCATCGGCGCTGCCAAGCCGGTCAAGGTAGACGTCCGCCTGATTGCGGCGACGAATAAGGACTTGTGGAGCATGGTCTGCCAGGGGACGTTCCGGCAGGACTTGTATTACCGTCTCAACGTCATCCATATCCATATTCCGCCGCTGCGGGAGCGGCGCGAGGACATCATTCCCCTGGTCAACTATTTCCTGAAGTATTTCAATGAAAAGTACGGCAAGGAAAAGGAGATTTCTCCGGAACTGTACCGTTTCCTCATGCGTCAGGACTGGCCGGGCAATATCCGCGAGCTGGAAAACGCCGTCGAGACGATGATCGTCCTGCCGTCGGAAAACAAGCTGACGCCCAGCCATTTTGTCGGCAAGGGAACGGGCGAGGATTCCGGGGCGGCTGTCAAGGTGCAGCGTCTCGTGCCGTGGAAGCGGGCCGTAGAAGAAATGGAAAAGGAGCTTTTGACGCAGGCATACCGGGAATACCGCTCGACGCGGGCTATGGCTAAGGCACTGCAGATAGACCAGTCGACGGTCGTGAGGAAAATGAAAAAGTGGGGCGTTGGCTCCCATGAAGATGATAAAAACGATGCAACATAGCATACTAATGATGTAAAAATGCATCGGTTTGACGAAGGCGGTATAGCTATTGCATTGGCAATAAGGGGCAGGCATATCGGCATACAGGCGATGTAAATGTACATCATGCTGGATGCCGATATGTTTTTTTATTTCGATAATTACGCCATTTATGTCTTTTTAATATTTGGCATATTTATTTCATATATATTTGTGAAAGACCCATCAGGTATAGGATAGTGTATGAAATATGAGTCCAGCGAAGGAGGGGTTTGGTATGTTAATGACTAAACAACAATTCCAAGACAGCATTCGCGCCAGAAAACCGATGAACGTATGGTTCCTGGGAGAGAAAATTGAAGACGTTACGACCTATCCGCCCTTGGCGGCCAGCTTTAACGCCATCTCCAAGATCTACGAACTGCAGCATCGCCCGGACTGGCAGGATCTGATTACTGTTCCGTCCCATATGCTCGACGAACGGGTCAGTATTTACAACGCTCCCCTCCGTTCGGCAGAAGACGCGAACCGCAAGACCAGAGCTGCCAGAGCGCTGGCTGAAGTTATCGGTTGCTGTACGCACCGCTGCACCGGCTCGGAAGCATTTGCCGGATTAGGCCCTGCGTGCTACGACATTGACCACGACTTGGGTACCAACTATTTTGAACGCTTCATGAATTTCCTGAAATACGTACAGCAGAACGACTTGACCTGTACCGTTACGGTAACGGACGTCAAAGGGCTGCGGACGGCGCCGCCTCATGCGCAGGCTGACCGCGATTCCTACGTCCATGTCGACGAAGTCCGCGAAGACGGCATCGTCATCAGCGGGTTCAAGTGCAACCAGACGGGTATCCTCTTCGCTCATGAAATCGTCATCGTCCCGACGACGAACATGAAGCCGGAAGACAAGGACTTTGCCGTCGCCTGCGCCGTTCCTGCCGATACGCCGGGACTGACCTTTGTCTTGGGCCGTACGCCTCAGGATAAACGCTTCTTCGAAGTCGAAGGCGATATCGAAGGCATCGACTTGGGCAAACAGTATGCCGACCATCAGGCGCTCGTATACTTCGATCACGTATTCGTACCGAATGAAAGAGTATTCCTCTGCGGCGAAACGCAGTATGTAGGACGGCTCCTGAGCTACTTCACGGCAGTCCACAGATTGACGGCCGGCGGCTGCAAGGCCGGCGGATGCTCGGCTCTTTGCGGCGCGGCAAGTCTGTTGGCCGATATGGTCGGCGTGCAGAAAGCCGGTCATATCCGGACGAAGCTCACGGAAATGGCAATGACTGCTGAAACGGTTTACGGCCTGTCCATTGCTTCGGGTGTAGAAGGATTCCAGCATCCCAGCGGCTTCTGGATTCCCAACCCGCTCATGTCCCATACGTGCAAATACACCTGCACGAAGATTCCCTTCGACGCCGTTCGGTACGCCCGCGACATCCTGGCGGGCTTCGGCGAAACGGCTCCGTCCGAACTGGATATGAGAAATCCCGAAGTCGGCGAACTGTGCCAGAGAGCCTTCAACCCGGGAAACCCGAAATACAACGCCTTCGATCGTCTGCGGGCCAGCCGCTTCATCGAACACATGGTACGCGGCTCCAACTGGACGGCTATGGCCCTCCACGGCGGCGGCAACCAGGAAGCGTCGACCGTCATGGCCAGAATGTATACGGACTGGGAATACCTGAAAGGCCTCGTAAAAGTTGCCACAGGCATTGAAACGGACGCGCAGAAGGCTGAAGAATTTATCGACACCATCGGCAAGCGCCAAGGCCGTATCTGCACGACCCTCGATTTGCCGAAGGTTGAAAGCTGACGATTTAGTAAAAGAATATGCAGAATGCATGATAATGGGCTCCCACGGTGAGATGTTACTGTGGGAGCCCATTTTGTCATGCTATTGGTGCAGTAAGTAATAAAAAATTCTATATGCGGCTTCAGTGACCTCTAGCAGAACTAGGGGATTTTGTTATGCCTGTTTGAAACCTGAAAAGTAAACGAATGAGACAGAAATGTAGATAGATAGTATTTTAGCCGAACCATGTATTTGATTGTAGTAAGAGCGCTGAGGAGAGAAACTATTGGTCTAGTCATCGTTTGATTTTATTCGCTATTACGATTATAATTATTAATGATAAGTTTATACATGCAGTGAAATATCAAGACGATTTTTTTGGAGCAGGAGATGGCCTAATGAAATATTTATCCGTGACGCAAACTGCCCAAAAGTGGGGCATCTCTACGCGGCGCATACAGATATTGTGCAGCGAAAAGCGCATCCCTGGCGCGGTAAAAATCGGCAATCAATGGGCGATTCCAGACGACGAATTGAAGCCTGCCGATGCAAGAGTCAAAAGTGGAAAATATAAGAAAACCAGTCTAACATGAGGCAAAGACATGCAGATAATCAATAATATCCATACTACTATCAAAGGCGATTTACAGATGGTTATTCATAAGGGAAGCAAGCTTTCGATTGCCGCAGCTTGTTTTTCTATCTATGCTTACCAGGAGCTCAAAAAACAGCTGGAAGGGATAGACGAACTGCGCTTTATCTTTACGTCTCCGACCTTTGTAACGGAAAAGACGCCAAAAGCCCAGCGCGAATTTTATATTCCCCGCATTTCAAGAGAACGCAGCCTTTATGGCACGGAATTTGAAGTAAAGCTTCGCAATGAGTTGACGCAAAAGGCCATAGCTAAAGAATGTGCCGATTGGATTAGAAGAAAGGTGACTTTTAAATCGAATGTCACGCAAGAGCAGATGATGGGGTTCATGACGGTAGATGAAAGCAGCTATATGCCCATCAGTGGCTTTACTACGGTGGATCTTGGCTGCGAACGCGGAAATAATGCATATTACTCTGTGCAGAAAACAGAAAGCTATGAGAACGGAAAGTACTTTATCAATCTTTTCGAGCAGCTTTGGAATGATAAGAAACGCCTTCAAGATGTTACGGACATCGTCATCGAAAGTATTACGGCAGCGTACCGTGAAAACGCGCCGGAATATATCTATTTCTTTGCTTTGTATAATATTTTCAACGAATTTTTAGACGATATTTCAGAAGACGAGCTGCCCAACGAGGCTACGGGATTTAAAGAGAGCAAAGTCTGGGGGATGCTTTACGATTTTCAGCGCGATGCCGTCCTCGCTATTATCAATAAATTGGAAAAGTTCAACGGCTGTATTTTGGCTGATAGCGTTGGTCTTGGTAAAACTTTTACGGCTCTTGCCGTCATTAAATATTATGAGAACCGCAATAAGTCAGTTCTGGTCCTGTGCCCTAAGAAGCTTTCTGAAAACTGGAATACGTATAAGGGAAATTATGTCAACAACCCTATTGCAGAAGATCGGCTGCGCTATGATGTGCTGTATCATACGGACCTCTCGCGTGAACACGGGCAGTCCAATGGCATTGACCTTGAGCGCCTGAATTGGGGCAATTATGACCTCGTCGTGATTGACGAAAGCCATAATTTCCGCAACGGCGGCGAAGTATCCGGCGAAGCGGCAAAAGAAAACCGCTATTTGAAACTGCTCAATAAAGTGGTTCGGGCAGGCGTACGGACAAAAGTCCTGATGCTTTCCGCCACGCCGGTCAACAACAAGTTCATTGATTTGAAAAATCAGCTTGCTCTTGCCTATGAAGGCGATGCCGCGCAAATCAATAAAAAGCTGGCTACGACGAAGGGAATCGACGAAATCTTCCGTCAAGCGCAGAAAGCGTTCAATCGATGGGTCAAACTTTCCGTTGAAGAACGTACTACTGAGGCGCTGCTTCAAACGCTGGATTTCGACTTTTTTGAATTGCTGGACAGCGTGACGATTGCCCGTTCCCGGAAGCACATTGAAACGTATTACAATACTGCCGATGTTGGCAAATTTCCCAAGCGGCTTCCGCCGATTTCCCTGCGCCCTTGCTTAACTGATCTGAACGATGCTGTCAACTACAATGACATTTACACATTGCTCATGTCGCTGAATTTGTCGATTTATACGCCATCGAACTATATTATGCCTTCGCGGCTTGAGAAATATCTTGACGTGACGCACCACCAAGGGACGAGTCTTACGCAGCAAGGGCGCGAAGAAGGCATCCGCCGGCTGATGAGCATTAATCTTCTCAAACGGCTGGAAAGCTCGGTCTATTCTTTCCGCCTGACGATTGACCGCATCAAAAAGCTGATTGAAGATACGATGAAAACGATTGAAGACTATCAGGCTGGCAACTGCATTCTCAAACTGACGGAGATTTCAGACAGTGATGATTTTGATTACGACGACCAAAATACGGACTTTTTCTCTGTCGGGAAGAAAGTCAAAATCGACCTTGCCGATATGGATTATGTTTCGTGGAAGCGGGAATTGGAAAAGGACGCAGAAAATCTGGGACTGTTGTCTCTGATGGTAGCGGACATTACGCCGGAGCATGATGCAAAACTGCAAACGTTGTTAAAACTGATCCAAAAGAAGGTTGAACATCCCATAAATCCTGCAAATCGGAAACTCATCATTTTTACCGCCTTTTCTGATACTGCCGATTATCTTTATGCAAAGGTCAGCAAGTTTGCAAAGGAGAAATTCGGTTTGGAAACCGCGGAAATCACGGGTAACGTAGACGGTAAGACTACTATTCCAAAGCTCCGCGCCGACCTCAATACCGTGTTGACCTGCTTTTCTCCTATATCTAAGGGGAAATCTGTTTTGATGCCCAATAGTTCGGACGAATTGGATATTCTCATTGCTACGGATTGCATATCTGAAGGGCAGAACTTACAAGACTGCGATTATTTGATCAACTACGATATTCATTGGAACCCTGTACGCATTATTCAACGGTTTGGGCGCATCGACCGCATTGGCAGCAAAAACGAAACGATTCAGCTCGTTAATTTCTGGCCGGACATGGACTTAGATGAATACATCAATTTGAAAAGCCGTGTCGAGACTCGCATGAAGATTTCGGTCATGACTTCTACCGGAGATGATGACCTTATCAACGCCGAAGAAAAAGGGGATCTTGAATATCGCCGGGCTCAGCTTAAACGGTTGCAAGAGGAAGTCGTAGACCTCGAAGATATGACCAGCGGCATCTCGATTATGGACTTGGGACTCAATGAGTTCCGGCTGGATCTGCTGGAATACATGAAGCGCCACGACGATCTTGAGACGGCCCCGAAGGGTCTGCATACCGTTGTCGGCAAAACAGAAGACCTCCCGGTGGGGGTAATCTTTGTCTTGCGGAATATCAATGACAGCGTGAACATCGATAATCGCAACCGCATCCATCCATTTTATATGGTATATATCAGCGAAGAAGGGGAAATTGTCTGCGATTACCTGAATCCGAAAAAGTTGTTGGATACGATGCGTCTGCTCTGCCGCGGCAAAAGCGAGCCGATAATGGCGTTGTGCAGAAACTTTAATGAGGAAACCGATGACGGGCGCAATATGAGCGAAGTCTCTGAGCTGCTTTCTGAGGCAATCAATTCTATTATGGATGCCAAAGAGGAAAGCGATATCGACAGCCTGTTTAAAAGCGGCGGCACGACGGCTTTGCTTTCGACGATATCGGGATTGGATGATTTTGAACTGATTTGTTTCTTAGTGGTGAAATAAGAAAGGGGATTTTCCATGTTTGGGTTTCCTGCTTCTACTGAGTTTAACAAACGAATACCAAAGCAGAAGTTTTATGAGCACATCGATATCGGTTCCTCATTGAAACGGATTTTTATAGAACAAATTCATCTCATCTATTGGCGCAATAAACTGGCGGCAACGACGTTGAACGTAGCGGCAGGAGAGGCTGTGACCGAAATAGAAGTCCTTGAAGTGCAGCTGAAATCTCCGCACCTCGATGAGGCGGTGCTTCGCCAGATCGACAGGGAAATTCCCTATCATATCCTTTTCGTTCTGACCTGTGAGGGGAAAGCCCAGGTTTGGATAGGCTACAAGGAAGCGGCTGGTTCCGGCAGCAATGCCTTCAAGGTGAGCCAATATTATCATACCGATTGGGGGCCGGAAAAAGAGCTGCAATTTGGCATAGATGGGCTGAACATGGATGCCGTTTATGAAAACCTCATGCGTCAAGTTGCCGGAGACACTTTGCAAACAGATTCGGAGGAAAGCTTACAAGCTTCCGTAGAGCGCGATAAAAAGCGGCGGCACCTTGAAAAGCAGATTGCGGCATTGGAAAGTAAGATGAGAAAGGAAAAGCAGCTTAATAGACGAATGGAAATGAATGCAGAATTGAAGAGAATGAGAAAGGAGCTGAATACTCTGAAATGCAACTAAGCAATAAAACGCTTAAAGTGTTAAGGAATATAATAAACGGGGACGAAATTGCCCACTACCGTTCAGGTCGTGAACTTGTTTCTTTTTTTAATCAACTTGGTTTTCATGATGAGTATTACGGACAGGGATTTCCATCAAGGAAGGGATATACATATGATAAACTTCAGGAAATCAATGGAACACCTAGATTAGATGAGTGCATCAAAATGGCATTTGCAGTTATTGATTTCATTGGGAAAATTGATGAACTAGATCAACTTATTGAAGAATTTAATCAGTATATGGCTTTCGATAAATGGCAAGTTATCAGGGATAATGAGATTATAACTTTCAAGCGGCTTGATAAGATTATCATACCCAAATCGGAAAAAACATCTTCAAAAATGCAGGAAGAAGATTTTTTGAAGCAGGATTTTGATGTTAATGTAGATAATCTTCAATTGGATGTCAATATCGATGAGATTATTAAATGCCGTCTATGTGAAGTCGAAGCTTGTATCAGAACAGAGGCATCATTGGCAGCTATCTTTATGATTGGCAGTATTTTAGAGGGAATCTTATTAGGGATTGCAAGTTCATATCCTCGACAGTTTAACCAAGCGAAGTGTGCTCCCAAAGATGCAGACAAAAAAGTGAAGTCATTCCCCGAATGGAAACTAAGTAACCTGATTGATGCTGCGGCGGAAATTGGAATTTTGAAACAAGATGTTAAAAAGTTCAGTCATGTGGTTCGAGATTTTAGAAATTATATCCATCCATATCAACAAATGGCTTCTCGATTTTCGCCTGATAACCATACAGCCATGATTTGTTTTCAGGTACTAAAGGCAGCCATATACCAAATTGGAGAGTATCGTAAAACCACGTAATAGTTTAAAAGAGGAGGAAGTACCTAATGGAGAAGATGAAGTTTGAAACTCCTGATTTAACAGCTGGGAATATAGAGAAGATTGCAGCTTTGTTTCCTAATTGTATTACGGAGATGCGCGGTGAGGACGGCCAGGTCAAGCGCGGGATCAATTTTGAAATGCTAAAACAGATGCTTTCGCCAGATGTAGTGGACGGCGATGAGTGTTATGAATTTACATGGGTAGGCAAGAAGGCATCTATCGTAGAAGCGAACAAACCTATCCGCAAGACCTTGCGGCCTTGTGTAGAGGAAAGCAAGAATTGGGACACGACGGAAAACCTGTACATCGAAGGCGATAATCTGGAAGTCCTCAAGCTGTTGCAGGAAGCGTATTTGGGCAAGGTGAAGATGATCTACATCGACCCGCCGTATAATACTGGATCTGATAGATTTGTGTACCCCGATAGTTATATCATGGACAAGGGAGCCTATGATGAAGAAATAGGACTCTTTGACGATAACGGAAATATGTTATTTAGAGAAAATAATATTAACAATCCGCGCTTTCATTCTGTTTGGTGTTCAATGATATATTCACGATTGTTGCTTGCGAGAAATTTGTTATCTGATAATGGAGTTATTTTCATCTCCATAGATGATAATGAAGTTGATAGCATGATTAAGGTTGCAAGTGATGTATTTGGAGATGAAAATTTTATTAACCTTATCACAGTTAAAACAAAAATTGGAGGCGTTTCTGGAAGCTCTGAGGGTAAAAGTTTAAAAGATGCAACTGAATTTATAGGTGTATTTGCGAAAAATAAATCGATTCTCCAATTCTATCCCGTGTATATCAAAGAAAAACTATCTAATAGGATTAAAAGCTACGAAAATGAAGGTAAAAGTTGGAAGTACACTTCTGTAATGTCAGAATTAGGTGGTAAGGAACTTATTAAAGAAGATAAAGCGAATGGAATGCGATATTATGGGTATAAAGTATTGAAAACGATGTCTATTTCTGCTTTTGCGCGTATAAATGGTATGTCAGAGGAAGAAGTTTACAATAAATATGCCAACAGAATTTTTCAAACAACAAACGCTCAAAGTAGCATTCGGAAAACCGTTATGAAGGAAACTCAAAATGCTGATTATCCGATGATTGGATTAGAGTATGTTCCTTCAAAAGGGAAAAATGCTGGGAAAAAGATAGAAATCCTTTATAAGGGAGAGCAGCGAAGAATGATGATGTTTTTATCTGATGCTGTAGAACAGATTAACGGTGAGTATTTCTACCTTGATAAGATTACAACACTTTGGGATGATATTCAGTATAATAATTTATCAAAAGAAGGAAATATAGAATTTCCGAATGGGAAAAAACCAATTAAATTAATTCAAAGAATCATTGAATTGGCAACTGATAATGGAGACATTATCATGGATTTTTTTTCTGGATCAGCAAGCACTGCTCATGCAGTTTTACAAGAAAATTTTGAACAAGGTAGCTACCGTAAGTTTATTATGATTCAGTTACCGGAGAAAACTGATGAGGATAGCGAATACCAGAAACAAAATTTATTTACTATTTGTGACATTGGCAAAGAACGCATTCGCCGCGCCGGTGAGAAAATCAAGGCGGATAATCCGCTGACTACGCAGAATTTAGATGTCGGTTTTCGCGTCCTTAAATTAGACGACTCCAACATGAAAGATGTCTATTACGCCGCCGGCGACTACACGCAGGATACCTTGGCAGGTATGGTTTCTAATATCAAGGAAGACCGTACCGACCTCGACTTGTTGTTTGGCTGCTTGCTGGATTGGGGCCTGCCCTTGTCCTTGCCATATATGTCTGAACAAATCGACGGCTGTACTGTCCATATCTACAACGACGGCGACCTCATTGCTTGCTTTGATAACAATATTCCTGAAAGCGTCGTAAAGGAAATCGCCAAGCGCAAGCCTTTGCGGGCCGTGTTCCGCGACGCTGGCTTTGCCGACAGCCCGGCGAAAATCAACGTATTCGAGATTTTCAAGCTCTATATGCCGGAAGATGCCAACGATATTTCCAAGCGGGTAAGAGTTATATGAGTGTGAAGGTTGGAGTGTGGAGTAATGGATAAAAAGGAGCTTACCACGATTAACCAGGATTTTCTGCAAGGTGTTTCTGAAGTGCTTGCCAAAGCGCGAAAAAACGCAAAGACGGCTGTCAATCTTTCCATGGTATACGCCTATTTTGAAATCGGCAGGATGATTGTCGAGGAAGAACAGCACGGCGCGAACCGCGCGGCATATGGGAAGCAGATTTTGAAAGAGTTATCTGCGTATTTGACAAAGATTTACGGGAAAGGCTTTTCCGTTACTAACCTTAAGCAAATGAGGCAATTTTATCTTGCTTACGCCAATGACCAGATTGGTCAGACACTATCTGACCAATTTAAGAACCTTCCTACCGTCAGCACGGGACGGAAATTTTACCTGAGCTGGTCGCATTATTTGAAGCTCATGCGTATTGACAATATTGAAGAACGGCATTTTTATGAAATCGAGTCTGTCAAAAATGATTGGAGTCTCAGTGAGCTGAAACGGCAGTTTAACAGCGCTCTCTACGAACGGCTGCTTCTTAGTACGGACAAAAAAGAGGTGTACCGGCTGGCGCTGGAGGGGCAGAAGGCAGAAACGCCGCGGGATATCGTGAAAGATCCGTATATATTGGAGTTTTTGGGATTGCCTGAGGCGCCGTCTTATTCTGAAACGGAGATGGAAAGCCGGATTATCAACCATTTACAGCAGTTTCTCTTAGAGCTTGGAACTGGCTTTGCTTTTATGGGGCGGCAGAAGCGCTTTACCTTTGACGAAGAGCATTTTATGGTAGATTTGGTTTTTTATAATCGGCTACTGCGCTGCTTTGTTCTTTTTGATCTGAAAATCGGGGAACTGAAGCATCAGGATATTGGGCAGATGCAGATGTATGTGCATTATTATGACCGCATGGTGAAGTTGGCCGATGAAAACCCGACTATCGGCATCATTCTCTGCAAGGACAAGAACAATGCTGTCGTCGAAATGACTTTGCCGGAGGATAACTCGCAGATTTTTGCCAGCAAATACGAAACTGTTTTGCCGAGCAAAGAAGCGCTGCAACAGCTGCTGCAAGAACAAATAACAGATGAGAGTAGAGGCGAAGACGAATGAGGCTGCAATTTAAACATCAGAAATTTCAGGCAGACGCGGCGAAAGCCGTCGTAGACGTCTTTGCCGGACAGCCCTATCTCACGCCTACGTACATGATGGATAGGGGCTCCAACTATCAGCTGTCCCTTTTGGACACGGATGAGTTTATGGGCTGGCGCAACGAGCCCATCGTGCCGGAACTTTCCGACGCGATGATTTTGGAACGTCTGCGAAAGATCCAGCGGGCGAATCAGATCAAACCGTCGGAGCGCATTGAACCGTCCGAGTCCTGCAAGTTCAATTTGACCATTGAGATGGAAACGGGCGTAGGTAAGACCTATACGTATATCAAGACCATGTACGAACTGAATAAGCACTATGGTTGGAGCAAGTTTATCGTTGTAGTGCCGAGCATCGCTATCCGCGAAGGCGTGTATAAGTCCTTTCAGGTGACGCAGGACCATTTCGCCGCGGAGTACGAGAAGAAGATCCGTTTCTTTATCTACAATTCCGCCCAGCTTACGGAGATCGACCGCTTTGCTTCGGACAGCTCGATCAACGTCATGATTATCAATTCGCAGGCCTTCAATGCCCGCGGCAAAAACGCGCGGCGCATTTATATGAAACTCGATGAGTTTCGCTCCCGCCGTCCTATTGACATCATCGCCAAGACGAATCCCATTCTGATCATCGACGAGCCGCAAAGCGTAGAGGGAAAGCAGACGAAAGAACGGCTGAGAACATTCAACCCATTGCTGACGCTGCGTTATTCTGCCACGCATAAGTCAGACAGCATCTACAATATGGTCTATCGTCTGGATGCTATGGAAGCGTACAATAAACGATTGGTAAAGAAAATTGCCGTGAAAGGTATTACGGAGAGTGGCAGTACGGCGACGGAAGGATATGTGTATTTAGAAGGGATTAACCTCTCGAAAGCAGACCCGACGGCGACGATTGAATTTGATTTTAAAGGAGCTTCGGCTATTCGCAAAAAGACGATGAAAGTTGGCATCGGCTTTAATTTGTACGACCACTCCGGCAATCTGGACGAATATAAGGACGGCTTTGTCGTGAAATTCATCGACGGGCGGGATAACTCGCTGGAGTTCTTAAACGGGGTCAAGCTCTTTGCCGGAGATGTGGTCGGCAAGGTAAGCGAAGACCAGCTGCGCCGTATTCAGATTCGGGAGACGATTCTTTCCCACATTGAGCGGGAACGCCAGTTGTTTCATAAGGGCATCAAGGTACTGAGCTTGTTTTTCATCGACGAGGTTGCCAAGTATAAGCAGTACGACGAAGGAGGCAATCCGTATAATGGCATCTATGCCGATATGTTCGAAGAGGAATACGAGGATATCATCGGTCATATGCAACGGGAGTTCGGCGATGAGGAATACATGAAATACCTCGATGCCATTTCTGCTCATGACACGCACGCCGGGTATTTTTCTATCGATAAAAAGGGCAAGATGACCGACAGCAAGCTCAGCGACAAGAAAGCGGGAACCTCAGATGATATCGATGCGTATGATTTGATTATGAAGAACAAGGAATTGCTTCTCGACCGCGACCCGAAGCGGTCTCCCGTGCGGTTTATCTTTTCTCATTCGGCACTGCGGGAAGGTTGGGATAATCCGAATGTTTTCCAAATCTGTACCTTGAAGCAGAGCAGCAGTGAGGTACGAAAGCGTCAGGAAGTGGGACGGGGGCTGCGCTTGTGCGTCAATCAGGATGGAGAACGCATGGATGCCGCCGTGTTAGGAAATGACGTTCAAAATGTCAATATCCTTACGGTAATTGCCAGCGAAAGCTACGAGAGCTTTGCCAAAGGACTTCAAACAGAGATGGCTGATGCCGTCGCAGATCGGCCTGTAGCGGTAACTGCCGAGTTGTTTAAAGATAAAGTTATCGTAGATGCAAGAGGCAACGAACAGGTTGTGGATGGAAATACAGCGGCGGCTATCTTTGAGGATTTGATTTTCAATGGATATGTTAAGCGCGGTAGTTTGACTGATAAATACTATACTGACAAAGCGAATGGTGACGTCAAGGTTGCAGAAGAAGTTGCCGATTGCCGAGATGCGATCATCGACATCCTTGATTCGGTCTATGATAGCCGCGCCATGATGCCGGAAAATGCCCGCGACAAAAACGTAGAGCTGCAAGTGGACCCGGAAAAGCTGGCTATGCCGGAGTTTAAAGCCCTTTGGCAGCGAATCAGCTCTAAATCCGTCTACGTCGTAGATTTTGATACGGAAGAACTCGTGCGGAAATCTATTAGTGCTCTCAATAGGGATCTTCATGTTCCTAAGATATTTTTCAAGGTAGAAACGGGAACTATGGAGGAAATCAAGTCCAAGGATGAACTGCTCAGCGGCGAGTCCTTCATAAAATCGCGGTCCTACACGTATAACGGCAGCAAGCGGATTCATGCCAACAGCAGCGTGAAATACGACCTGGTCGGAAAATTAGTAGGCGAAACAGGACTGACGAGGAAAGCCGTTGTGGAAATACTAACTGGGATTGAAAAGTCTGTCTTCGATCAGTTTAGATACAACCCGGAAGAGTTTATTATCAAGGCGGCGGGGTTAATCAATGATGAAAAAGCTACGGCGATCATTCAGCACATTGCCTATCATATGCTCGATGAACGCTATGATACGGATATTTTCACCGAACCGACTATCAAGGGCAAACTAGGCGCGAATGCTATGAAGGCGCAGCGTCATCTCTATGACCATATCGTCTACGATTCTACGAATGAAAGAGATTTTGCTGCTGATTTAGATACGAACAGCGATGTGGCAGTCTATGTGAAGCTGCCGGACAGCTTCTACATTGCTACGCCCGTAGGAAAATATAACCCTGATTGGGCTATTGCCTTTTATGAGGGGACGGTCAAACATATCTACTTTGTAGCGGAAACGAAAGGTTCCATGCGGTCTATGGAACTGCGCTTAATTGAAGAATCAAAGATTCACTGCGCTAGGGAACATTTCAAAGCGATCAGCGGAAATAATGTCGTCTATGATGTAGTAGACAGCTATCAGGCATTGCTGGAAAAGGTCATGAAATAAAAAATGAGCTTCAGTTGATTCCTTTTTGGAAATTGACTGAGGCTCGTTCTTTTTTATAGGAGATTACCCGTTATTATAACAGTTGAAATGGTGCGTCACGGAGAGAATATATCAGGATACTCCAAAACTACACCATAATGGTGTTGATTGAGTTGACAAGCCATGCTATAATAATATAAACGATAATTACTATACGTTGATGGTACTGCCTGCATGATGCAGGTGTGACATAGGAGAAGGAGTGAATCATCATGAAAATAGAAGAAGGCACGATCTTATCGATTGAAGAAGACGGCCTTGCCGAAGTAAAGGTCGGCCGCCATTCGGACTGCATGGCCTGCGGCGCTTGTCCCGGCGCGGAACACATCGTCGTCAAGGCGCTGAATCCTATCGGCGCGGAAGTAGGGCAGCACGTCAAATTTGAAGTGCGGGAAGTCAACATCGTCATCGGCGCCTTTGTCTGCTTTATCATGCCCCTTATCGTCGCCGGTCTCGGAGCTGTTGCCGGTCACTGGATTGGCCTTTCCCAAGGCATGGATGCCATGCAGGCTGCGATTGTCGGCGGTATCGTCGGGTTTCTTATCGGCGTTGTCGGCGTCAAGCTGTTTGACCGGTCCTTGACGAACGATATCAACGCCAAGCCGAAGATCATCGAAGTCTGCCGCTAACTATTTCATCATACTGCGTAAAAATCCGTATGGGACGACGTGTTCCATACGGATTTTTTATCGTTTGTTAATTTGTCAGCGAATCTTTCAGCTCGAGCCGCGTGCCGTCTTGCAGCTGGACTGAGGTAATGGAAATGCGGCTCTGCAATCCTTCCAGCGTCGCCGTGCGGAGCAGCTCGGCCTGGGCCGGAACGGCGGCGTTCAGCCGGAACTGGCTGGTATGAGCTTTGCCGTCGGCGTAGATGGCTATGCGTATGGGCGCGGAGAAGAGGACCGTCGAGTCGGCGCGGCGCAGCTCGTACCGGCCTTTGGCTTCCCGGAGGGTTTCCTTGCCCTGTGCGGACAGCTTCGGCGTGTATTGGATGCGCAGGTATGTATCCTGCTCCGTGCTGCCGCAAACGACGGAAGCGGAGAGGCTTGTAATCTGGACGAGGGAATCGATGCGCTGGGAAACGGGCCGGTTGGCCGCTGCCAAGGCTGCTTCAGAGGCCTGCTGCAATTCCTGTACGACGGCGTCCGGGTCGGCAAAGGCGACGACGTGCCACTGGCGGGCCGATACCTTTTCCAGCTGAAAGGTAATGGGAATCGACGCTTGCAGCGAATCGTTATAAAAGGAGGCCGTAAGCTGGGCGTAGCCCGAGCCGTCCTGGCGGCTCCACGACGATGATTCATAGCGCCAGCCCGAGGCGGGGAGTAGCAGGCCCGCCTTGTTTCCCGTGTCGGTAATGACCTTTCGCGCCGCTTCCAGTTGAGCGTCATCTGAATCGCCGGCGAGAATGGTCTGGCAGGCGTGGATGAACTCGCCTTTCACGGGCAAAAGCAGGGCGCGGGACGCCGCCGTTTGGCCTTGATGCCGGCGAATCAGGCTGTCGAACAGCTGCCCAGCCAAGGCGCTCTCGTCCGCTGAAAGAGACAGGGTTTCGCCGTCTCCTGCCTGAGCGGCGGCGACGATGCGGGAAAATGAATACTCCGGCGTAGCCTTGTATATCGTTTCATAGGACAGGCAGGCAGCGCCAATGCAGACGGCGGCCGCAGCGGCGGCTGCCAGTATTTTTATATCCGGTTTGGGCATAGATGATAATTTCATAGCCATTTCCTTCTTTGCATAGAGTGCGGTACGGCTCTCATTATAGCATAAAAAAAGGAAAAAACGTCGGTTTTCTCGAATATAGTTAAGAGAACAAGCGTTATACGGAAGGATGTGACCAGTTGTGATTACGCTGCATGACAAGACGAACGGCAAGACATATACCCTCAAGGAAGGAACGACGCTGCTGCAGCTTTGCTCCGAGCACTATGGCGACGCGGAGCCACGCATTGCGGCGGCCCTGTATAATAATGAATTTGTAGGCCTGCAGACGAAGGTGCGGGAAGACGGGGATATATCCTGGTTTTCTATGGCGACGCTGGAAGGCAATCAATGCCTTGTCCGCACGGCCATCATGCTGCTCGTGCGGGCTGTCAGTGATTTATACCCGCAGGGAAAAGTATTTGTAAAGCACGCCCTGCGCAAGTCGCTGTACTGCGAGCTGGATATCGGCCATACCGTGACCTATCGGGACGTCGAATCGATCAAGCGGCGTATGCAGGAAATCGTCGCCCAGGACGAGCCTATTACGCAAGTCGTCCTCAGTGCGGAAACGGCCATGGACATGTGCCGCAACCGCCATATGGAACGGGAAGCGGAGCTGCTGCGTCACGTCGGCCTCAAGAACGTCATGACCTATCAGTGCGGCCAGGTCTTCGATTACTACATGGGGCCTATGCTGCCGAGCATGGGCTACTTGACCTGCTTCAATCTGCGTTCTTACGCGCCGGGCGTCATCTTGGAAACGCCGAAGGTAGATAATCCCAATGAGCTGCCGCCGTACAAGGAAATTCCCAAGATGGCCCGTCTGTTTTTAGACGCAGAAGAATGGGGGCGTATCGTCCGCTGTCAGTATGTTTCTGATTTAAACCGCTATATTGCCGACGAAACGATTCAGGATATCGTCGATATGGCCGAAGCGCTGCAGGAAAAAAAGCTGGCTGAAATTGCCGATTATATCGTCCGCCAGCGGCCGAAGATCAAGGTCATCCTCATCGCCGGCCCGTCGTCGGCGGGCAAGACGACGTTCTGCAAGCGATTGACGACGCAGCTCCGCGTCGTAGGGCTGCGGCCCGTCAAGATATCACTGGACGATTACTTTTACAACCGCGAGGACACGCCGAAAAATCCCGACGGCAGCTACGATTTCGAATCCCTGCGGGCCATTGACATCCCCTTGTTTAACCAGCAGATCGACGAGCTGCAGCAGGGCCGCGACGTCTGCCTGTCCCGCTTTGATTTCGTGAGCGGCAAGCGCTATTTCGACGAAAAGCCCGTCCATCTGGAGCCGGAGCAGCCCATCGTCGTCGAAGGGCTCCATGCCCTGAACGATTCGCTGACGTATATGCTGCCGCGGTACGAAAAATATAAGATCACCCTGGGCGTACTGACGCAGATCCGCATCAACGACCACAACCGCATTTCGACGGCCGACACGCGGATTATCCGCCGCATGGTACGGGACCAGCAGTTCCGCAATCGCGGCCCTCTGGATACGATGGACATATGGGCCGACGTGCGCCGCGGCGAAGAAGTGAATATTTACCCCTATCAGGAAGATGCCGATACGATTTTCAACACGGCTCTGCCGTACGAGCTGTCCGTGCTGAAGCCCTACGCCGAGCCCCTGCTGCGCTCCATTGACAAGGAAAGCTCCCATTATGCCGAAGCGCAGCGGCTGCTGAAATTCCTGAACCCCTTCAAGGGGCTGGATGCGTCCGTCGTTCCCAGCAATTCTCTCCTGCGGGAATTTATCGGCCCTGAACGGAAACAGCCCTGACAGAACGGCGGGATTCCGGCTTTTTCCGGCCTTCCGGCGATTCCCTAAAAATATATTGACAAAGCATTTACAGATAGATATAATAGTAAAGTCGAGGTAGAAATATGAAACTACAAGTCGAAGAAGCACTAAAGGAGGAAGGAAGGAAAGTTCCTTTTTCCTTTCAAAAGCCGGCTGCCGATTTAGGTGATGTAGACGCTTTTCCTTGGAAAAACCATGTTGTGGCTGTGGAAGGCGCGTTCTGGTCCGATGGCACGCACATCGTCGTCAAAGGAACAGTTCGTACATCCGGCATGTATGCATGCAGCCGCTGTCTGATGCCGGTATCGGTGGATCGGAATGCAACACTGTCTGAAGTCTATGGTACGGAAGCAGAGCTTCCTGATGACGTATTGCCTTATAACGGGGAATACATCGATTTGACGGAGACAATTAGAGAAACGTTGATCCTCAGCGAGCCCATGAAGGTGTTGTGCCAGCCTGAATGCAAGGGCCTGTGCCCGCAGTGCGGCGCAAACC
>OGCN01001381.1_pt1 | contig 32678 bp, 27 predicted proteins | sample 1570181 | NCBI WGS metagenome assembly OGCN01 (sample SAMEA4370584, study PRJEB24528) | human gut metagenome | reverse complement strand
GTATCATAGAAGACCTATACCTAGCAGTTATTTACAGAAAAAGCTTCACATAGTCCAATGTTTTGCATCTCATTCCCGATTGTTGGTTAGGCTATATATAAAATTCGGTTCTTAAACCGGCTATATCTTCGAATCCCAAAGCTGATTCGTTTTAGTACTTTGATTTTATTGTTGCACCCTTCTGTATATCCATTGGACCATGGATATTTCAGGGCATTTACAATTTCTTCGAACCAGTCTGTAAACGATTTTTGCAGCGATTGAAATTCTTCCAGGTCAGCAGAACGGACCAATTCCATCCAGTCCTGCAGTGCTGGTTCTGCATACGGTGTTCTCTTCATATCCAATACCTTGTAAAACGCTTCTTTGAGAGCGTACGCCTTTCGTAAGTCCTCTGAATGTGACAGGATTTCCTCAAGGCATACCAGCTCGTCCGGCATCAGCGTATGGCCGGCTTTCCGCAGAATCCGCTTATTCCGCTTGGAATAGCGGCTTTTCTTGGGGAAAGATTTCTGTACCCGCTTGCGCACCCGTTCCATGGCCCATAGTACCAGGCGAACGATATGAAACCGGTCGCATATGATGATGGCATTGGGAAAGACTTCCCGTACGACTTTCCGGAACAGATTCGACATGTCCATGATGACCCAGCGCACCCGGTTTCGCTGTTTCCGCGGGAACGAACAGAAATACTTGATAATATCCTGCGTATTCCGGTTGGGCAGGGTATCCAGCATCTTATGCGTAAAGGGATTCGTGATACTCGTCTGATACTTCTGGCCTTGGGCGTTGCCCTTGAATTCGTCCAACGCCAACAGCCGGGGCAGTCTTGTCGGCTTGGCATATTGTATGCGGTCAAAATAGCGGATTACCGTAGGAACAGACACCCGGTAGCGGGCGGCAATGGAGGTAAAGGTCTGGCGTTGTCTGCATTCCTTGAGAATCAGCATCTGTACTTACTGGCTACGGCGCTGATACGGCTGTACAAACGACAGCGACGGATAGAAGGTACGATAACAGGCCGGGCAGCTATACCGCCGTTTACGAAACTGCGCATATACGGGAAGGTCATTTACAATGGCAATGAACACGGTTTGCGAACGGTAATCCTTAATACGGGAAGTACGGGTATGACAATGCGGACAGCACTGTTCTTTCTTTGGTATAGACAGATGAAGAATCTGCTTATCTTCCAGCATTTCCAAAGAAGTTACTTCAGCCTCTTTTAAAGAGAGCATTTCTTCGATATAATAAAAATTGGACATAGGACATCTCCTTTCTATTGGGTTTGGTCGCTTTAATAGTAACAGGAGATTCGTCGTATGTCCATTTTTTTATAAAATGGGGTTGCGGCAGATATATGATGTCTGTCGTTACCTCAACACCTATTTATTATAGAACCAGTTTTTGCTGATTTTTCCATTAATCAATTAATCAAAAAATTAATCTAAAATTTCGCCGCATTAAACAGACCAAAAAACGGAAATAAGCAAAATAATTAATTACAGTGCTAAAAAGCGCAGCTCTGTGAGTTATTCCACAAAGCTGCGCTTTTGTTGTGCCGTATGTCAACTGTATACGGGCCGTTTACTGCTGGAGCCAGCGGCGCACGTCGTCTTCGGCATCGAGGATCGTCGTGCCGAACAGCGTCAGTCCTTGTCCAATCGTCGCCGTCGGGCACAGGTCGTGCAAATCCTGCAAGCTGGTGCCCCAGCCGCTGCCTTCGTGAGTGCAGAAGGGCATGATGAGCTTTCCGCCGAAGTCATGGGATTCGAGGAAGGTCCACACGGCCATGGGCATCGTGCCGCACCAGTTCGGATAGCCCAGGAACACGACGTCGTACGGCGCAACGCTGTCCAGCTGCCGTTCCAGAACCGGGCGGGCGCCGTCGGCCTTTTCCTGTCTGGCGGCAGCTACGGTTTCTTTATAATCGTACGGATAGGGAATATCGCGCCGTATATGGAACAACGCGCCTCCCGTATACTGCCGTATCATGCGGGCCACCCGCTCCGTATTGCCGACAGTCAGATCGACTAATTTCCCGCTGGCATAGTTTTGGCCGGCGTGAGAAAAATACGCAATGAGACAATTTTGTTCCCTATACTTCATGCTCTCGCATCCCTTCTCTCCAGATACGCCGCAGATGTTACCTGCTGCGGCATCTATTATTATATGCCAAAAGCAGCCTTCCGTGAAGACAGACAAGACATCGGCATAACGAATCATTTTGTTATGCAGTGCGCGAATAGATTCCCATGTATCAGGCTATGCATTCTGCAATCGTCATGATATACTAAGACCGTTGCTCGCTCCATCCTGGCAACAGGAAGGGGGTGAAGCCTGTGCCAAAAAACACTCTCTATTTATTTTGGAAAGCTGTCATGGTAAATGTAACCGCCTACTACATTTGCAAAGGACTAGACATGCTTTTCCAGTTACTGAGCAACTAGTCTCGGATTGACATTTCCGTAATTATGTCAAAAAGCCCATGAGACCGCCATCTCATGGGCTTTTTCATACCTGTGCAAAACACTCTCTATATAGTCTTGCCTAACTGCATTATAACAAGGCTCGCACTGCAAGTCAATGCTCCGCGCCCCGATATGCCGCTTATCCCTGCAGCAGCTGCCGGGCAAAGGCTCTGGCACGTTCCGCTTTTCCTTCGTCCATGAATACGGTCTTATATCCCAAATGCCGCTCGGCAAACAGTCCGGCGTAGCGGAGCCTGGAATGCTTGCAGTAGCGCCGTACGCCTTCGGCGAAGAGGTCCGCGCCGTGCTCCGGCTTATAGCCGCAGGTCGTAAAGACGGCGACCTTCTTGCCGGCCCATAGCGCCGGGCCTACTTCGTCGCCGTAATATTTATTGAAGCCGTATACGCAGCGGTCCAGCAGGGCTTTCATCGGCGCCGTGCAGTACCAGGAATAGATAGGCGTCGCCAGGACGATGACGTCGCTGTCCTTTATGTCGGCGGCGATAGCCGTCATATCGTCGTCGATGACGCAGTTGAAATCAGACCAGTCCTTCTGGCAGCCGCGGCAGGCGTGACAGCCTTCTATCTTTTTGTCGTACAGCCAGGTCAGCGTATATTCTGCGCCGCCCCGTTTCAATTCGTCGCAGAAGGGCTCCAGACATTGGGCCGTATTGCCGTGCTTTCGCGGACTCCCCATCAAAATCGCAAATTTCATCGCCTCATCTCCTCATACATCACAAAAACTGTTTCATCCCTATAGTTTCATTTATGAATCGAATAATGATGATTTTATTTTATCATAAGCCAGCCTATTTGGCGAATCTTTGCAAGGACTGCGTATTGTAGTACAATAGTAAAAGATTATGCAAATCATACTATAGATTAGAAGCTATATAAGGAGGGCTCCGCATCATGGCTCATGTAAATGAAAATTATTTAAAGCTCCCCGGCAACTATTTATTCGCTACGATTGCGAAAAAAGTAGAAGCCTTTTCTAAAGCGCACCCCGAAGCAAACATCATCCGTCTCGGCATCGGCGACGTAACGCGCCCCCTGGCTCCGGCCATCATCGAAGCGATGCACAAGGCCGTCGACGAAATGGGCAAGGCCGAAACATTCCGCGGCTACGGCCCCGAACAGGGATATGATTTCCTCCGTCAGGCCATCATCGACGGAGACTACAAGACGCGCGGCATCGACCTCGACATCGACGAAGTATTCGTCGGCGACGGCGCAAAGACCGACGTTGCCTGCATTCAGGAAATCTTCGGCAGCGATTTGAAATTCGCCGTAGCCGACCCGGTATACCCGGTTTACCTCGACTCCAACGTCATGCTCGGCCATACGGGCGACTGGAACGCCGAAAAGGGCATTTACGACGGCGTTGTCTATCTCCCCTGCACGGCTGAAAACGGCTTCAAGGCCGAACCGCCGACGGAAGACGTAGACATCGTATACCTGTGCAACCCCAGCAACCCGACGGGCACGGCCATGTCCAAGGCCGAACTGGAAAACTGGGTCAAGACGGCGAAAGAAAAGAAATTCATCATCATCTACGACTCGGCCTATGAAACATATATTACAGAACCGGACGTTCCCCACAGCATTTTTGAAATCGAAGGGGCTAAGGAAGTCGCCATCGAACTGCGTTCGTACTCCAAATGCGCCGGCTTTACGGGCACGCGCTGCTCTTACGTCGTCGTCCCGAAGGCCTGCGTAGGCTATAAAGCCGACGGCACGGCAGTCGAACTGAACCCCATGTGGAACCGCCGCCAGTGCACCTTCTTCAACGGCACGCCTTACGTCATCCAGCGCGCCGCCGAAGCGTACTACAGTCCGGAAGGCCAGAAGCAGTGCCTCGCCGACGTCAACTACTACATGGAAAACGCCCACATCATCCGCGACGGTTTGGTAGCGGCTGGCTTCACGGTATACGGCGCGACGAACTCCCCCTATGCCTGGGTACAGACGCCGAACGGCATGAAGAGCTGGGATTTCTTCGACCTGCTCCTGGAAAAAGCCCACGTCGTCACGACACCGGGCTCCGGCTTCGGACCTCACGGCGAAGGTTACCTGCGCCTGACGGCCTTCGGCACGAAGGAAAACACCATCGAAGCGGTCAAACGTATTGCTGATTTAAAATTATTCAAATAAAAAGGTGGTTTAACCATTGAGTACCAATCTGGAAGTCGGCATTGTCGGCTTGCCGAACGTCGGCAAGAGCACCCTGTTCAATGCCATTACCAAAGCCGGGGCAGAAGCGGCAAACTATCCTTTCTGCACGATTGAACCGAACGTCGGTGTCGTCGAAGTGCCGGACAACCGCATCCAGGTCCTGACGGACATGTATCATCCGAAAAAGACGATTCCCGCCGTCATGCGCTTCGTCGACATTGCCGGCCTCGTAGCCGGCGCGTCCAAGGGCGAAGGGCTGGGCAATAAATTCCTCAGCCACATCCGCGAAACCGACGCCATCGCCGAAGTCGTCCGCTGCTTTGAAGATTCCAATATTACCCACGTAGCCGGCTCCGTCGATCCGATCCGCGACATCGAAATCATCAACACCGAGCTGTGCCTGGCCGACTTGGAAACGACGCAGAAGCGGGCCGACCGCATCGCCAAGGTAGCCCAGTGCGGCGACAAGGCGGCGAAAGCGGAATACGAAGTCCTGAAAAAGGTCCTGGCGGCTCTCGAAGAAGGCGAACCGGCCCGTAAAGCCGGCTTGACGGAAGACGAGCTGCCTCAGGTCAAGGACTTGAATCTCCTCACGCTGAAGCCGATCATTTACATCGCCAACGTCAGCGAAGACGAAGCAGGCGATCCCGACTCCAACCCGAACGTCAAGCGCGTCGAAGAATACGCCGCTCAGGAAGGCGCTCAGGTCGTCGCCGTGTCGGCTAAAATCGAATCGGAAATCGCCGAGCTTCCCGATGACGAAGCCTCGGTCTTCTTAGAAGAACTGGGCCTTCCCGAATCGGGTCTGGACAAGCTCATCAAAGCCAGCTATTCCCTTTTGGGCCTTATCAACTTCTTCACGGCCGGCGCCGACGAAGTACGGGCCTGGACCATCGTCAAGGGCACGAAGGCGCCGAAGGCGGCCGGCAAAATCCATACGGACATCGAACGGGGCTTTATCCGCGCCGAAATCGTATCGTATGAAGACCTCATCGCCTGCGGCAGCGAACAGGCCGCCAAGGAAAAAGGCCTCGTCCGCCTGGAAGGCAAGGAATACGTCATGCAGGACGGAGACGTCACGTACTTCCGTTTCAATGTCTAATAGTCTATACTCGTAATACACGCATAAAAAAAGCGCTGTTCCCATCAGGGGCAGCGCTTTTTCGCATGATTTACATATATTCGTCTTCGTCGTGCCAGGACTTGCGGCCTTCCCGTTCGTCCGTAAAGCCGACGAGATAGTCCAGCGACACATGGTACAGCTTAGCCAGTACCATGAGCTTTTCTACGGAAATTTTTCGTTTTCCCAGCTCGTACATTCCATATCCAACTTGCGAACAGTTCAACACTTTCGCCACATCGGCCTGGGACATTTTCGCTTCCAGGCGAAGGGGCTTCAAACGGCTATAATATTTCATCGTACCACCCTAGCTCCACTGCAACAACGGGGAACACCGCATTCCCATTTACTTCATTATCTACCTTATATAACTATAATCTATTTGTATGGTTATATCAACATTTTTATGACTACCTTTCCGCGAAAATATGGCACAAGTTCATTCTTTCTTTACATATTATGATATTCCGTAAGGTAATAAAAAACGACAGGGAATATATTTAAAAAGTATAAACCCTGTCGTTATCTTTGTTATGCCCTGCAAAGGCGCTCTCAGCCGACGTTGACGAGCTTGCCCGGATTCATGATATCATTCGGATCCAAGGCTTTTTTGATAGCCCGAATCATCTTTAATTCTCCTTCAGGCGTGCAGGCTTCAAATTCTTCCAATTTCTTAAAGCCGATGCCGTGTTCTCCCGACATTTTGCCGCCTAAGGCATATACGCGGGGGAACAAATCGTGATGAAAAGCTTTGATTTTATTAAACCATTCTTCCGGCGATAAGCCTTTATCATTCAAAGGCAAGACGTGAATGTTGCCGTCGCCGATGTGGGCTACGGTGACGCAGTACAAGTCGTATTTCCGGCGCAGTTCCGGCAGCTGTTTCGTAATATCGGGAATCTTGTCCAGCGGCACGACGAAATCTTCTGTCTGGAACATCTTGTCGACGCTGCGGGCCGCTTCGGCAAATTGCTTGCGCAGCTTCCAGATACGGGCATCGGCCTCAAATTCATCGATAGAGCCGTTGGCTTCCGCCAAGTCACAGAGCTGTTCCATCTTGCGGTCCGACTCATCTTCGTTAAACGATTCGACCGTAACGATGACGTAGTCGCAGCCGTCGTCGACGTGGGGCATCTTCATGTCCAGGAATTTGCAGGTCAGCTGCAATGCTTCGTTATCCATAAATTCGATGCTCGTCGGGTCGATGCCGGCTTTTAAAATCCTATTCGGCAGGGCGAAGGCTTCTTCATCAGATTTAAACACGCAGACCATGTTGAAGCTATACGGCGGCAGCGGGCGAAGTTTGACCGTAACCTCTGTGATGATGCCTAAAATACCTTCCGAACCTGCCAGCAGCTGTTCCAGGCATAAGCCGGTAGAGCACTTTTGCAACCGCGCGCCGAGCGTGACGATATCACCGGTCGGCGTAACGACTTTCAAGCTGTAAATCTGGTGGCGCGTCGTGCCGTATTTGACGGCTTTATTGCCACCGGCGTTGTTGGCGACGTTGCCGCCGATCTGGCAGCTTTCGGCGCTGGACGGATCGCCTGCGTACAACAAATTATGTTTCCGCGCTTCAGCCTGCAAATCGCCGGTCAATACGCCGGTCTGGCAGGTAGCGTACATATTGTCGGCGTCAAATTTCAAAATCTTGTTCATGCGTTCCAATTCGACGACGATGCCGTGATAGATGGGAATAGCGCCGCAGGCGACGCCGGAGCCGGCCGAACGGGGCGTCAATGGAACCAAATACTCGTTCGCCAGCTTGACGATCGCCGCTACTTCTTCCGTACTGCCGGGAAATACGACGACTTCGGGCTTGCGGAAGTAAATCGAATTTCCTTCTTCATCAGTCTGATACGCCGTCAAATAGTCTTCATCGGTTTTGACGAATTTATCCCCTACGACGTTTCGTAATTTTTCCAGTAATTCCGGCGTAACCGGATTAAACGTTGCCATCATTCAATCGCTTCTTTCTGTATCTAAAATTTAGCTCATACCCCTCACTTTGAGCCGCTCGCGAGTGTAGGAAATCCTACCGGCTAAAAAGCGATTGAAGATAGTATAGCACGTTAAAATATATTGTAAAGGCTGCTGTTTTCAATATATTTATCATTTACAAGGCAAGACATCGTTATAAAGATAGGCTCTCTTCCGATAATTACTTATGGTTCTACGTTTTACCAAAATTAATTCTCTTTGGTTATATATTATTTTGTCATGCAATTCATGATTAGAATACCTACTCAGAAAGCTGCTCCCACGTCTCGTACGCAGCGTCCAGCTGTGCCTGCGTTTCGTCGTAAAGGCGGGTCAGCTCCATCATCTTGTCGGCGTCGGTCTGCACGTCAGGCAGGTTCATCTGCACTTCGTACATCTTGAGCGTCGCTTCCAACTCGGCGATTTTCATTTCTATTTTTTCCAGCTTCAAGGCCGTTCCGTACGACGGTTCCTTGCGCGCCGGCCCTTTCTTAGCCGATGGTTCCGTCTTGGTTACTGCTGCGGCCGGCTTAGGCTTTGCCGCAGCCGTTTCCGCTTCCCGTTCGGCCAATTCCTGAGCCGCCCGTTCTTCCGCTTCCCGCACCTTTTCCCGGTAATAGGTATAGTTTCCTAAAAATTCCTTGATCTTCTTATCTTCCAGCACGAGGGTCCGTTGGGTAATCTTGTCCAGGAAATAGCGGTCGTGGGATACGACGAGGTACGTGCCGCCGAATTCCTGCAGGGCCTGTTCCAGCACTTCCCTCGTCGGAATGTCGAGGTGGTTCGTCGGTTCGTCGAGGATGAGGAAGTTGGCGCCCTGCAAAAACAGCTTCAATAAGGCCAGCCGCGCCTGTTCGCCGCCGCTCAGGCTGTCGACGACCTTAAATACGTCGTCGCCTTGAAAGAGGAAGCGGCCCAGCACGGAACGGGCTTCGTCTTCGCCGTAGCTGAAATCGTTCATGATTTCTCCCAGCACCGTCCAGGCGCCGTGCAAATCCGTATGCTCCTGGGCAAAGTAGCCGATATGCACGCGGCTGCCCAAGGTGATGTGGCCCTTGTCCGCTTCGATTTCGCCCATAATCATGCGCAGGAGCGTCGTCTTGCCCGTGCCGTTCGGCCCGATGAGGGACGCCGACTCGCCGCGGCGCAGCAGCAGGGACAAGTGGTCAAATAACTGCCGGTCGCCGAAGCCGCCGCAGATATCGTCGAGGACGAGGACCTTCTGGCCGCATTCTTCTGCCGGCGCAAAATGGAAATGCAGCGTTTCCGCTTCAGGAGCCAGCTCGATGCGCTCCAGCCGGTTGAGCTGGGACTGACGGCCCCGGGCCTGCTTGGCCTTGATGCCGGCCTTATACTTGCGGATATATTCTTCGGTCTGGCGGATATGGTCCTGCTGTTTTTGGTAGGCCCGTTCCAGTGCCTTGCGCTGCTCCGTCCGCTGGACGATGTACCGGGAATAATTGCCCTTGTATTTGGTCACCTTGCCGTGTTCCAGCTCCAGTATGCCCGTCGCCACCTTGTCCAGGAAATAGCGGTCGTGGGACACGATGAGGATGCCGCCGCCGTAGGACAGCAAGTAGCCTTCCAGCCATTCCAGCATGTCCATGTCCAGATGGTTCGTCGGTTCGTCGAGGAATAAGTAATCGGGACGGCGCACTAAGGCCTTGGCCAGGTTGATGCGCGTCTTCTGGCCGCCGGAAAACTGCTGCACCGGCCGGTCTAAATCGGCTTCGCCGAAGCCCAGGCCGTGGACGATCTTCCGGGACATGGATTCGTATTCATAGCCGCCGAGCCATTCAAACCGTTCCTGCAGGCGGGCGTATTTGTTCATGACGCTTTCATCGTCGGGATGGGCCTGCATGTCCTTCTCCGCATCCTTGAGCTGTTCTTCCAGGCGCAGCACGTCCTGCCAGGCCTCGGTGATGGTCTGCCGCAGCGTCACGTCGTCTTCAAAGGCAATATCCTGCTGCAGGTAGCCGACCGATTCGCCTTCGGACACGACGAAGACGCCGCTGTCATATTCTTCCTGACCCATAAGGCATTTCAGGAGCGTCGATTTGCCTGCGCCGTTGGCTCCGATGAGGCCGATGCGTTCGCCGCGGCGGATTTCAAAGGATACGTCCTGAAACACCGTATGGACGCCGAATGATTTCGATAATTTCTGTACTTTTATACTTCCCATGGTTATCCTCTCATCTATGCTGCATCATGATATAATTTGCTAAGTATACATTATAGCATATCTGCTGCCGCCGCGACAGCTTCCGGCCGTTGTCATATCCCGGCGAATATGCTACAGTAAAGGCAAAGACACCTTTTGAAAGCGGGGGATAGATTATGATGTACAAACACGTTATGCGCCGCGCTGCGGCGGCCTGCCTGTTCGTAGTGAGCGGGCTATTTCTGAGCGGCTGCGCCGACCTGCACGCCGACATGACCTTTAAGGACGACGGCTCCATCGTCCTGCGCAAGGACTTATCCTTTCAGATTCCCATGCAGGCCGACATGGCCGCTTCCCTGAATCAATGGAAGCAGGAAGACCGGCAGAACGGCTTCACCGTCGAAGATACGGCAAACGGCTACCGGTCCAGCAAAACCTACGCCGGCATACAGGATATTGCCGATACAGGCGGCGAATTCTGGACGCCCGACCCGGAATACGGTGAAATCCGGCTGCACAAGGGCCTCTTGTATGACTATTATTCCATCCATACGCGGATCAAGGGACAGGAAAACGCCGCCCTGCCACAGGCCCATTACGAAGACAATATTCCCAATTTCTTCCAGGTACCATCCAGCGTCGACGTCTGGAGTTATTTGGAATACCGCAAGCAGGCTGAACGGGAAGCGGCCCAGCTCAACGAAATCCATAACCAGGCCGTCGCCGCCGCCGTCAACTCGGCGTCTCTCGACTTTACGATGCACCTGCCCATGGCCGTCGACGCCACAAACGCCGACCAGGTCCTCGACGACGGCAAGACCCTCGTCTGGGATTTGAAGCCGGCCTTTATCAACACCCAGGGCGCCTCGGCAGGCCAGGATATTCACATGCAGGCCCAGTTCCGCATTTTCCATCAGACGACGGCCATCCTGCTAGGCGTCGTCTGCGCGGCCCTCGTCATCGCGGCGATTGTCTGCGCCGTCCTCGTCAAGCGCAAGCAGCCGACGGGACAATCCAAGCCCTATCTCATCGGCCTGGCCGTCTCCATCGTCTGCCTCGTCGGCTTAGGCGGCCTCGTCCAATCGGCTACGGCAACGCAGGTCACCTTCTCCGACAGCGACCGCATCATCAGCAAAGCGTTGCCAGAAGGCTCAGCCTATCAAACGCTTCCGTCCCCCAACAGCCTGGACACCGCCAAGGCAATGGCAAAAGACCATACTCTCCATGGTGAAGTCGTGGCTGTTTCCGAAGAAGATGACGACGGCTACCTAGCATTGTTCCAGACGACAGCCGGCCCTTGTTTCGTCATTGCCGACAAAGCCAGTGATTCCATTGCCGTTGTGCCATTCAAACAGTCGCTCATCCATTTCCGCACACAGTACACCCAGTTCTCGAACGGTAAAAAGAGCTATTACCCCCTTACCTTTATCATGGCCCGGCAGAATGACACGAAAGATAGCCCTGACGTAAAACTAGGCATCTGGCAAAACGACATGCATCAAATTCCCACATACGTTCTCATTGAACCCGATGAAAACGATGTCATCCACGTTGACGGCAATCCGTCTTCAGCCTGGAACACCCTTACGCCATCGCATTATCAAGTGCCAATGAAAGATGAAATAAATATCCGCATGGCCAAGATTTTTGCCAACCACATCGACAGCCTGAGCAAGGACGTCCGGGCCCGCGACGTCATCCTGCCGAATAAATAAACCCGCAAAAAAAGACCTCGTACGACGCCGTACGAGGTCTTTTCCATGTCTTTATTTTTTAAGCAATCCCTTTTCTTCTATAAAGGCCGCCAGGAGCTCCGCCGTACCGATCATGAGTTCCGGACAGGATACGGGGCCGCCGTTGGCCGGGCTCTTGAGAACGCGGCAGCACGACGCGTGGAATTTTCCCATCCACAGCTGATAAAATTCCTTTACGGGAGCGTAGATTTCCGCCTTGGTCTTTTCTTCCGGCGTATTGCGACCTACGAGAAGGCCCAGGATATGGCAGGCGCCGTTCAGGGCGCCGCAGAGACAGCCCGAGCCGCCGACGCCGCCGCCCATGACCGATACCATGCGGAACACGTCGTCCGACAGGTTGAGGCCGTAATATTCATTGCAGGCCTTTAATACCGTTTCGGAACAGTTATTACCGCCTTGCTGGTATTTTTTTACTACGTCTTGAATCGATTCCATTTCGTATTACCTCCTAATGCAATATCTCGTCCTTTGATTATATCACATTTTTGCCGTTCTGCCCGTTACTTTCGTTCTCGTCATATCAGGCCGACAGGCTATGCAAATATAGCAATTTGACAAATCTGAGATTCATGATACACTATGTTCAAGACAATTTTACATCCTTTTATCCAGAGCGGCGGAGGGACTGGCCCAATGAAGCCCGGCAACCGATAACGACGGTGCTAATTCCTGCGGATTGATTTCCGAGAGATAAAGACCCTGCGACGATACCTCTTTCTCTTGGGAAAGGGGCTTTTTTCATGGGATAAAAGGCTAAACGGTCTTACGCCATATCATTTTATATTTAGGAGGAATCATTTATGAAGCATTTCAAAAAACTTACCGTCCTGGCCGCTGCGGCTCTCTGCGCGCTGGCCGTATTGGCCGCCGGCTGCGGCAGCGACGCCCCGGCAGGCGGCAAAGAGTCGACGCAGAATAAGGTCCTGACCGTCGGCGCGACGCCCGTTCCCCACGCGGAAATCTTAAACGAAATCAAGCCCCTCTTAGCCAAGGACGGCATCGATTTGAAGATCATCGAATTTACAGATTACGTCAAGCCGAATCTGGCCCTGAACGACAAGGAGCTAGACGCCAACTTCTTCCAGCACGGCCCCTACATGGAAACGTTCAATAAAGAACACGGCACGCAGCTCAAGGCCATCTGCAAGGTCCACATCGAACCGATGGGCATTTACTCCCATAAAGTCGCCAAACTGGACGAATTGGCAAACGGCGCGAAGGTCGCCATCCCCAACGACCCGACCAACGGCGGCCGGGCCTTGCTCATCCTGCAGAAGGCCGGCCTGATTTCCCTGAAGGATAACGGCAGCATCACCTCTACGGTACAGGACATCGTGAAAAACGACAAAAACCTCCAGTTCGTCGAATTGGAAGCCGCCCAGATTCCCCGCTCCATTGACGACGTAGACATCGCCGTCATCAACACGAACTTCGCCATGGAAGCCGGCCTCAATCCGCTGAAGGACGCGATTTTCCTCGAAGATAAAGACTCGCCGTACGCTAACATCTTAGCCATCCACGAAGGCGACGAAAACCGCCCGGAAATCCAGGCTCTCGTCAAAGCCCTCCAGTCTCCGGAAGTGAAGAAATTCATCGAAGACAAATACCAGGGAGCCATTCTGCCCAGCTTCTAAGACAACACACATATATATTCATGCAAAAGGGCCTCGTTCCAGGCCCTTTTGTTATACATACGGCCATACTTCATGATATAATATAAACAAAAACACGCGGCTGTACTCGTGCTTACCCCCTGTCAGCTATGCAGCAAGGAGCAATATATATGCGCACAAATGAATTATTTGCCAAAAAAACAGTCTTTTCCTTTGAAGTCTTCCCGCCCAAGCCGGATACGCCCATCGAGACGATTTACGCCGCTTTAGACGAGCTGAGCCAGCTTTATCCCGATTTCATCAGTGTCACCTGCGGCGCCAGCGGAAGCGGCAGCGGCGGCAACCGCACCGTCGAAGTGGCCTCGGCTATCAAGCACACCTACGGCTGCGAAACGGCGGCTCATATGCCCTGTATCTACCTGACCGAAGACGACGCCCTGCGCACATTGGACGAGCTGAAAAAGGCGGGCATCGAAAATATCCTGGCCCTGCGGGGCGACGAAACGCCGGGCCGCGAACGGGCCCATGTCTTCGAACATGCCAGCGACCTCGTAGCCTTCATCAAGCAGAACGCCCCGGAATTCAACGTCATCGGCGCCTGCTATCCCGAAGGCCATACGGAAGCCCAGACCATGGCCGCCGACATCCGCAACTTAAAGACGAAGGTCGACGCCGGCGCCAGCGAGCTCATTTCCCAGCTTTTCTTCGACAACGCCACCTTCTACCGCTTCCTCGAACGGTGCGAAATCGCCGGCATCAGCGTCCCCATCGAAGCGGGCATCATGCCTGTCACCAATAAGAAGCAAATCGAACGGATGGTGTCCCTGTGCGGCGCGACCTTGCCGGTCAAGTTCCAGCGGGCCATCGCCAAATACGGCGACAATGCCGAAGCCATGCGGGATATCGGCATCGCCTACGCCATCGACCAGATCGCCGACCTTTTGGCTAACGGTGTCGACGGCATCCACGTCTACACGATGAACAACCCCTATATCGCCAAGAAGATTACAGAAGCCGTAAAAAATCTATTATAAGAAATCCAAAAAAGCCCTGTACAGCATCGCTGCACAGGGCTTTTAGTTTACCATATCGTTTTATTCTTTCAGCACGTAGCCGTAGGCGTGGACGCGGCCGTCGTCTTCGTGTTCCAGGTATACGCCCTGGATTTCCGAGGCAAAGCCGGGAAGCTCGTTGAGCCCTTCTTCGAGGGCCTTGAAATACTGGACGGCCGTCGGCGACCACCGTTCGCCCGGCACGACGCAGAGGACGCCCGGCGGATAGGGCAGGGCCCCTTCAAGGGCGATCCGGCCTTCCAGCTCGTCGAGAGGCACGAGCTCGCCTTGTCCGCGAATAAAGGCGTGCTGCGCTTCCTGCGGCGTCATGACGTATTCGGGGAAATAGTCGCGGCGGAACAGCTTCTTCTGCAAATCCTTTACATTTCTCGCCTTGTAGAAATCGTGCATTTCCTGGCAGAGCTGCTGGATCGTGTAGCCGGCGTAGCGTGCCGGATGGGAGTTGTACACGCCCAGGAGGACTTCCTGCATGGGCACGTTGTTGTCGACAAACCGTTCGAATCGGACGAGCTGCGACGTCAGGAAGCGGAGCTTATTCCAGTTTTCCGCCGGCGTCAGCAGGAACAGGATGGAATTCAGGTCGCACTTTTCCGGAATGACGCCGTTGCCCCGCAGGTACGTCGCCAGGATATTAGCGTGGATGCCGAAGTCTTCATACTCGCCCGTCTCGGCGTCGATGCCCGGCGTCGTGAGCAGGAGCTTGCACGGGTCGACGCGGTACTGATCCGGGCCGTAGCCTTCAAAGGCATGCCATTTCGCGCCTGGCTCAAAGGTGAAGTAAGCGATGTCATCGGCCATCTGCTCCGTGTCGCCGTCCTGCCAGGGCTTTCCGTGTACCGTCGGCGCGATGAACGGCTTGATGTAGTGGCAGCGCTGGAGGATGCTCTTGCGGGCGTCGATGCCCAGCTTCACGCAATCGCGCCACATCTTCCGGCCGGCGTCGCCCGAATGGATCTTGGCGTTGACGGCGATAGTGGCGAACATGGGATAAAAGGGGCTCGTCGAGGCGTTGGCCATGAAAGCGTTGTTAAAGGTCTTATGGTTGCAGTAGCGCTTCTGGTCGTGAATGTGATTGTCCTTCTTATGAATCTGCGACGCCTGGGAAAAGCCGGCTTGCTGCTTGTGAACCGACTGGGTCACCATGATGCCCGGGTCGTCGCCGTGCAGGTCCAGGAGCAACGGCGAGCTGTCCCGCAGCATGGGGATAAACTGCTCGTAGCCGACCCAGGCCGAATCGAACAGGATATAGTCGCAGAGATGGCCTATCTTGTCGACGACGTAGCGGGCGTTGTACAGCGTGCCGTCGTAAGTGCCGAGCTGAATGACGGCCAGGCGGAAAGGCCGGGGCTGCTTCGCCTTTTCCGGATCCCGTTCAGCAGCCAGCTCGCGCAGGTAGGCTTCGTCGAAGCAATGGGCGTCGATGCCGCCGATGAAGCCGTAGGGGTTGCGGGCCGTTTCCAAATATACCGGCGTCGCCCCGGCCTGGATGAGGGCACCGATGGCTACGGATTTATGGTTGTTCCGGTCATACAGTACCAGGTCGCCCGGCGTCAGCAAGGCGTTCGTCACGACCTTATTGGACGACGACGAGCCGTTGAGGACGAAATAGGTCTTATCGGCGTGGAACACTTCGGCAGCAAAATCCTGGGCTTCCAGGGCCGGCCCTTCGTGAATCAGCAAATCGCCCAGCGTAACGTCGGCGTTGCATATATCGGATTGGAAAATATGGGGACCGTAGAAATCATAGAGATAGCGTCCTGCCGGATGCTTCTTGAAAAATTCGCCGTCCTGATGGCCAGGGCAGTCGAAAGGATTGTTTTTTTCGCTCACGTACTCTACGAGGTCGGCGAAAAAGGGCGGCAGGACAAACTGCTCGTAGTTGCTGGCCAGCCGCTCTGCCGTAGAAATGCAGCGGCTCTTGTTGACCATTTCCTCCGTAATGACGGCGTCGACCTTGCCGATATATTTTTCCGGAAGCCGTTCGCCGCCAGGCATGATAATCATGATGGGAATGCCGAAGCCCGTCGCATCGATCTTGTCGATGTAGGCGAAGTCCTGGTCGGACAACACGGCGACGGCTACGTCGGTAAAGTCCGTCTGTTCGACAGGCACGATTTCCCTGTCGCTGTCTACGAAGTAGTATTGTACGTCAAAGCTGTACGCTATCTTTAAATGTTTCATATCTAGTCTCCTTATCCTCTTCCTTTACTTTTTATAGTTTTTATGGGGCATACTTCATTTTAAAACAATAGGGCCGTCCCTGACAAGACTTGCCGGAAAATTAACCGCTTACGGGTAATACAAAAAGCGAGCCCTGCAGGACTCGCCTTTTTCAGCATAGGTATTATTCTGCGTCAATGACGTCTTTCACGATAGCAACGGCTTTTTTCAAGACATCCCAGGGAATGTTGAGGGGCGGCAGGAGGCGCAGCAGGCCGTTGGCCGTCAGGACCAGGACGCCCTTGTCCACGCATTCCTTTACGACGGTTCCCAAGTCCTTCTTGAGCTTCACGCCGATCATCAGGCCCATGCCCGACACGAATTCGACGTTTTGGCAGCCTTCCAGCTCAGCCTTGATATACGCGCCCTTTTCCCGTACTTCGGCCATCAATGCGTCGTCCAGCCGTTCGATGATGGAGATAGCCCCGGCGGCGCAGATCGGGTTGCCGCCGAAGGTCGAGCCGTGGGTATGGTCCGTCAGCGTATATTGGCAGGAATCGGCAAACATCGTCGCCGCAAAGGGCAATCCGCCGCCGATAGCCTTGGCCGTCGTGACGATATCGGGATGAATGCCGTAATTCATGTAGGCATACAGCGCGCCTGTACGGCCGTTGCCGGTCTGTACTTCGTCGATAATGACCAGGATATCCTTTTCATGGGCATAGTCGACGACGGCATGGACAAAGGCCGGGTCGAGAGGATGGACGCCGCCTTCACCCTGTACCAGTTCCATCATGACGGCGCAGACGTTATTTTCTTCAGCCAGAGCCTTGACCGATTCGAAGTTATCCGCTTCGGCGTAGACGAAGCCGTCCAGGAAGGGGCCGAAATCCTGATGGAGCTCATCTTGGCCGCAGGCTGTCAGCGTGGCCATCGTCCGGCCGTGGAAGCTGTTTTTCAGCGTGATGATCGTATAGCGTCCGTCGCCGTATTTGTCGTGAGAATATTTGCGGGCCGCCTTGATGGCGCATTCGTTCGATTCTGCGCCGGAGTTGGAAAAGAAGACCTTTTTCATGCCCGTCTTTTCGCAGAGCATTTTTGCCAGGATGACCTGGGGCTCCGTGTAAAATACGTTGGAAATATGGCTCAGCTTGTTGAGCTGGGCCGTCACGGCGTCTTTCCAGACGTCGTCGCAGACGCCGAAGACGTTGACGGCGATGCCGGCGCTGAGGTCGATATACTCCTTGCCATTGACGTCGTACAGGACGGAACCCTTGCCGTGATCCAGCACGGCGTCCATCCGGTTATATACGTTTACGATATATTCTTTATCTGCAGCTTTAAAATCCATAGCCAATTCGCACATCTCCTTTTTTCATGCAATAGCCGCTCAGCGGCCTTCGGAATACTTGTTGACAAACATCGTGCCCAGGCCTTCTTCTGTCAGCAGCTCGATCAGGATAGCGTGGGGAACCATGCCGTTGACGATAAAGACCTTCTTGACGCCGGCCTGAATGGCGTCGATGCAGCACTGCACCTTGGGAATCATGCCGCCGGCGATGACGCCTTCTTTTTTCAGCTGATCCGCCTGGGCCAGGGTGAGGTCCGTAATCAGCGACGACGGGTCGTCCTTATCGCGCAGGACGCCGTCGATGTTCGTCATGGACACCATGCATTCGGCGTTAAGGGCGCCGGCGATTTCAGCCGCCGCCGTATCGGCGTTGATGTTGTAGGCCTGTCCGTTTTTGTCCGTGCCAATGGTAGCGATGACGGGAATGTATCCCTTATCCAGATTGTCCTGAATGATTTCAACATCCAGCGACGTAATCTTGCCGACGAAGCCCAGGTCGTCGCTCTGCTTACGGACGCGGATCATCCGATCGTCGAGGCCGCACAGGCCGATGGCGTTGCCGCCCATCGAGCCGATGAGGCTGACTAAGTCCTTGTTTACCTGGCCGGCCAGCACCATCTGGACGATTTTCATCGTTTCAGCGTCGGTGACGCGCAGGCCGTCGATGAACTTCGATTCGATGCCGACGCGGTCCAATACTTCCTTGATATGCGGGCCGCCGCCGTGCACCAGGACAACCTTAATGCCGATGAGGTTGAGCAGGACGATGTCGCCCATGACGGCTCGTTTCAGGCTCTCGTTGACCATCGCGTTGCCGCCGTATTTGACGACGACGATTTTGCCGCTGTATTTTTTAATATACGGCAGGGCGTTCATCAAAATCTGCGCCTTCTGGGCGTTCGTTACCGATTGGATATCGTGCATTGCTATGTCTTTATACTCTGTCATTTACCTTTCCCCCAGTACAAAAATGTAACGTGGTACAAGAAACTGCGTTCCCGCAATTTCATTGTACCACGCAGTCCTTTCAGATTCTGCTGCTCAGCTGCAGGCCTGTAAGGCCGGCTGGAATCCCAGCTGCAGCATAGTGCGCTTCATGGCCTGGGCCAGCGACGCGCCTCCGACCGGCTCGGACGCCATGCCGTTGGCCAGGGCAATAATCGTATACCCTTCCGTATTGATCGCGCCCGTACAGGCTGCCAGGGCGTCCCGCAGCTGCTGCGGCGTCGCTGCGGCATCCGTCGTGAGGATGCACAATCCCGGCTTCGCCTCGGTGCCGTCGGCGGCCATGCCGTTCATATGAACGGAGCCGCTTCCCAGCGACACGGCGCTGTCCGTCATATCGCCTAAGTTGTCGATGACCGCGCCGACCTGAGCGCCGTGAGACGGCGAAAGCGACGCGCCTAAGGTTTCCAGGCTGTCGATGAGGCGGGACGGGCGGAAATGCTGGCCTTTTACGCCGCTGGCGACGAAGGCCACGTCCTGGGCGGCTATCGACAAGTACTGCGATGCCGCGCTGCATACTTCCTGCCGGATTTCCTGTCCCCGCAGGCCGTCGGGAAGAGCCGCCCCGTTGTGCAGCAGCAGGGCCTTTCCCGCGCTCTGCCATACGCCCTGAGAGCTGGAGACGACGATGGAGCAGTTGGTACGGCTTACGATCATAGCCAAATCCAATCGTACGCGGCTGTCGCAAAGGCCGCTGTACGTACCAGCCGCGCTGAATCCTTGCGGTAAGCAGCTGTCATCATATACCTTTTTCATACTAACTCCACCTTTCTATGGCTGCGCCTTTACTTCGTTATCTGTAATCCTGTCGTCGGGTCGAGGCCCAACATGATGTTCATATTCTGAATCGCCGCGCCGGAAGCGCCTTTTCCCAAGTTATCGAACAAGGCCGTCACGACGACGCGCTGGTCATTGCCCGTCACGAGAATTTCCATATCGTCATATCCGCTCATGGCGTTGGCCGCGACGAAGCCGCTCTTGTCTTCGCCGAAGGGAAGGACGCGGACGATGGGGCTTCCTTCGTAATGAGCCGCCAAGGCCTGCCAGACGTCCTGCGCCGACGGTGTTCCCTTCAGCAAATGAGTAAACAAGGGAACCATGACTTCCATGCCGCTGTAGTAATCGTCAACGATGGGAGAGAAAATCGGCTCCTGAGCCAGGCCGCAGACTGCGACGATTTCCTTCAAGTGCTTGTGCTGCTGCGTCAGGCCGTATTGGCGGGGCGAGAACAACTCCTCGCCTTTATCCGCTCCCTCATACTGGGCGATCATCTTCTTGCCGCCGCCGCTGTAACCCGTCAGGGACACGGCGCTTATGGGATACTCTTCCGGCAGGATGCCGGCCTGTACCAGCGGCTGGACGACGGCGATGACGCCGCTGGCGTGGCAGCCCGGGTTGGCGACGCGGTCGCTTTCTGCAATGGCTTGATACTGAGCCGGTGACAATTCAGGAAAGCCGTAGGTCCAGCCATCGGCCGTACGGTGCGCCGTCGACGTGTCGATGAGGCGGACCTGGCAGTCGGCCGCAATGGCGACGGCTTCTTTTGCCGCCCCGTCGGGAAGGCACAAGAACGCCAAATCGGCTTTCTTCATGCATTCCGCAATCGCTTCGGGCTCCTTCCGCAGCTCGTCGGCGATGGGAACCAGCTCGATATCCTGGCGGCTCTTCAGCCGTTCGTGAATTCTAAGCCCCGTCGTACCTTCATGCCCATGTATAAATACCTTCGTCTTCACCTTTCATGCACCTCTATACCTTATTGCCCCGCGACTTTACCTTTTTCTTGCCGCGGCGGCGTTTTGATGAATTTTTATTCATTATAATTGCATTTTAATAGTTTGTCAAGATTTATGCAGGATTTTTTACATAAAAATAACCCCTTTGCCTCTATTCTCACAGGAAATACACGCTGTTTGTTATATTTTTTCGAATTTCTTCGATAATTTCTGTAAAAAGACAAAAAAGACTGCAGGAACCTGTTTCCAAGTTCCTGCAGTCTGCATATGTAGTACATCCTAACGCATATTTTTTAACGATCCATGTCATAATCCTGCAAGGCGGCGACGTGATGATAGCCGTCGTTTTTGCCTTTATTGGCGAAAACGCGCAATACTTCGCGAGCCGTGTCGAGAGACGTCAGGCAGGGAACAGCCAATTCAACGGCCATGCGGCGCAGGTTGAAACCGTCCCGTTCGGGATGCTTGCCGAAGGTCAGCGTATTGACGACTAGGTCGATCTTGCCGTTGCGGATGAGCGTCGCAATGTTCTGCCCGCTTTCATGAATCTTGCGGACGACGTCGACGGGCATGCCGTGGTCGTTGAAATACTGGCCCGTGCCTTCCGTAGCGATGATGTGATAGCCCAGTTCCTTGAAGCCATGAGCCAGCTGCAGGGCTTCTTCCTTATCGCGGTCGGCGACGGTAACGAGAATCGTGCCGCCGGCGGGGATACGCATCTTCGCGCCGTTGACGGCTTTGTACAGGGCTTCGGAATAGGTCTTGCCGATACCCATGACTTCGCCTGTCGATTTCATTTCCGGCCCGAGGGCGATTTCCGCCAGGCCGATCTTGCTGAAGGAGAATACAGGCGCTTTGGCGGCGACGTGGCCCTTAGCCGGCAGGAGGCCGCTGCCGTAGCCCATGTCTTTCAGCGTTTCGCCCAAAGCGATGCGCGTCGCGACTTCGACGATGGGGAAGTGCGTTACCTTGCTCAGGAAGGGGACGGTACGGCTCGAACGGGGATTTACCTCGATGATGTACAGCTTGCCCTTCGATACGACGAACTGGATGTTGACGGCGCCTTTAACCTGCAGTTCCAAGGAAATGCGCGTCGTGTAGTCGACGATCTGGTCGATCATTTCCTGGTCGAGGTGCTGCGGCGGATAGACGGCGATGGAGTCGCCCGAATGGACGCCGGCCCGTTCGACCTGTTCCATAATGCCGGGGATGAAGACATCCGTGCCGTCGGCAACGGCGTCGACTTCGACTTCGCGGCCCGTCATGTATTCGTCAATGAGGATCGGATGGTCCGGCGAGGCGATAACGGCTTCGCGCAGGTACCGTTCCAGTTCTTTTTCATTATATACGATTTCCATGGCCCGGCCGCCGAGAACGTAAGACGGACGGACGATGAGGGGGAATTCCAATTCCTGAGACACCTTCATGGCTTCGCTGTCGCTGGTTGCAATGCGGCCGTCGGGACGAGGAATGTTCAGCTTCGCCAATACTTCGTCGAACCGTTCGCGGTCTTCGGCCCGGTCCATGCCTTCGACAGACGTGCCGAGGACCTTGACGCCCCGTTTTGCCAGAGGAGCCGCCAGGTTGATCGCCGTCTGGCCGCCGAACTGGCAGATGACGCCGACGGGCTTTTCTTTGTCGATGACGGCCATGACGTCTTCTACGGTCAGCGGTTCAAAGTACAGGCTGTCGGACGTATCGAAGTCCGTACTTACCGTTTCCGGGTTGTTGTTGACGATGATGCTGTTCATGCCGGCCTTGCGCAGCGCCCAGGCAGAATGGACGGAGCAGTAGTCGAATTCGATGCCCTGGCCGATGCGGATCGGGCCGGAGCCGAGAACGACGACGCTCTTGTCGCCCAGAGGCTTAACTTCGTCTTCGGCGGCATAGCAGGAATAGTAGTACGGCGTAGCCGCTTCAAATTCGGCGGCGCAGGTGTCTACCATCTTGAAGGTCGGCGTAATGCCCTTTTCCTGACGGAAGGCCCGTACTTCGTCTTCCGTCTTGCCGGCAAAGCCGGCGACGACGGCATCGGGCATGCTGTACCGTTTTGCCAGCCGGACGTTGTCTTCCGTAAGGCCCTGCTTCTTCAGGGCTTCTTCCAGGTCGACGATGTTCTTCAGTTTGCTGAGGAACCACATGTCGTAGCCCGTAATATAGTGAATCTTTTCTTCGCTGAGGCCGAGGCGCAGAGCCTGGGTGACGACGAAGAGCCGTTCGTCGTCCTGCTTCTGCAGGAGCTCAGCGATTTCGATGAGGGATTTGCTTTCCAGCTTTTTCAGCGTCAGGTAGTTCACGCCGATTTCCAGGGAACGGACGGCCTTGAGGAGGGCCCCTTCAAAGCAGCGGTCTAAAGCCATGACTTCGCCGGTAGCCTTCATCTGCGTGCCCAGGGTCTTGTCAGCCAAGGCAAACTTTTCAAAGGGCCAGCGGGGGAACTTGACGACGCAGTAGTCGAGGGTCGGCTCGAAGCAGGCCGTCGTCTTGCCCGTGACGGCGTTGGTAATCTGGTCCAGCGTCAGGCCTGTGGCGACTTTCGCCGCAACCTTGGCGATGGGATAACCCGTCGCCTTGGAGGCCAGGGCCGACGAACGGCTGACGCGGGGGTTTACTTCGATGACGTAGTACTGGTTGCTGTTCGGGTCGAGGGCGTACTGTACGTTGCAGCCCCCTTCGATTTTCAGGCGGCGGATGATGGCCAGGGACGCCGTGCGCAGCATCTGGTACTGCAAATCGTTCAGGGTCTGGCTCGGCGCGACGACGATGGAGTCGCCCGTATGGACGCCGACGGGGTCGATGTTTTCCATGTTGCAGACGATGATGCAGTTGTCCGCTTTATCGCGCATGACTTCGTATTCGATTTCTTTCCAGCCGGCAACGGACCGTTCGACGAGGATCTGGTTGATCGGGCTGAGCTTGATGCCGCGGGTCGCGATCATGAACAGCTCGTCTTCGTCATGGGCGATGCCGCCGCCCGTGCCGCCGAGAGTAAAGGCCGGACGGACGATGATCGGGTAGCCGATTTTATCGGCGAAATCGATGGCCGACTGGACGTCTTCAAAGATGTCGCTTTCCGGCACGGGCTGGTTGATGTCCTTCATGGCTTCCTTAAAGAGCTCGCGGTCTTCCGCTTCCTTAATAGCCGAAAGGTGGGTGCCCAGCAATGTTACGTTGTATTTTTCCAGCACGCCGGCGTTCGCCAGTTCGACGGCCATGTTCAGGCCGACCTGGCCGCCCAGGGTCGCCAACAGTCCGTCGGGACGTTCTTTTTCAATGACTTCCGTCACGTAATCAAGGGAAATCGGTTCGATATATACGCGGTCGGCAATATCTTCGTCCGTCATGATCGTCGCCGGGTTGCTGTTGATGAGGACGACTTCCAGGCCTTCTTCCTTCAAAGCCCGGCAAGCCTGCGTGCCGGCATAGTCAAATTCTGCGGCCTGGCCGATAATGATAGGGCCGGATCCGATCACGAGAACTTTCTTCAATCCTTCTATCATGTTAATTTTCCTCCATCATCTTGATAAATTGTTCAAATAAATACAAGTTATCAGTCGGTCCCGGCGATGCTTCCGGATGGTACTGCACGCACATGATATGTTGTTCCGGCACTTCGAAGCCTTCCAGCGTATTGTCGTGCAAGTTGCGGTGCGTAATGACGACGTTGTCCGGCAGGGACGCTTCGTCGATGACGTAGCCGTGGTTCTGCGACGTAATGTATACGCGGTTCGTGCGGATATCCTTGACCGGATGGTTGGCGCCGCGATGGCCGAAGGTCAGCTTGCGGCTCTTGCCGCCCAGCGCCAGGCCCAGCATCTGCAGGCCGAGGCAAATGCCGAAGATAGGCTTCTTGCCGATGAATTTCTTGACTTCTTCTACGATGTAAGGAACATCCTTCGGGTCGCCGGGGCCGTTGCTGAGGAAAATGCCGTCGGGATTGATGGCCAGTACGTCTTCGGCCTTCGTTTCCGCCGGGAAAATCGTCAGGCGGCAGCCGTTGCGGACCAAATCGCGGAGGATGTTGGTCTTCGCGCCGTAGTCCATGACGGCGACGTGGAATTTGCCGCTGCCCATGTGCTTGATGTCCCGCGTCGTGACGCGGCGGACGAGCTGCGTTTCCAAGGGCGTGTCAAACAGTTCCTTGACGGCGCTTTCGCTCATCGTTTCGGGAACGATGACCCCCTTCATGACGCCGTGGCTGCGGATCGCCCGCGTCACGGCGCGGGTGTCGACGCCGTACAGGCAGGGAATGTGGTGCGTCCGGATGAACGTCGCCAGCTCGCCTTCGTTCTGCCAGTTACTCGGCGCATCGCAGAGCTCGCCGACGACGAAGCCTGCTGCGTAGGGGCGGTCGGCCTGTTCGATTTCGTGGAACAAACCGTAGTTGCCGATCAGCGGGTAGGTCATCGTAATGATCTGGCCGGCATAGGACGGGTCCGTAAAGGTTTCCTGATAGCCCGTCATACCCGTATTAAATACGACTTCGCCGACAGCCGGTTCGCTCATCAGCATCTGGCCGTAAAATTTCTGTCCATTCTCTAATATGAGAATTCCTTTCATCGTAAGACCTCCCCATCTTTCATTACAAAGGCGCCGTCGACGACTGTCGCTACGGCCTTGCCTTTAAATATCATTTCATCAAAGGGCGACGCTTTGCCTTTGGAGTAGAATGCCGATGCGTCTACGGTCCATTCTTTGTCGAGGTCGAGAATCGTCAGGTCCGCGTCTTTACCCGGAGCGATGACGCCGGCGTCGAGGCGCAGGATCTTGGCCTGAGCCGTAGACATGGCGTTGACGATCGTCATGAGGTCGACTTCGCCCGTATGATACAAGTAGGTCAGTACGGCGCCGACGCTCGTTTCGAGACCCACAAAGCCGCTGGGAGCCAGGTTGAATTCCTGATCCTTTTCTTCCCATTCGTGAGGCGCGTGGTCCGTGACGATGGCGTCGATAGTGCCGTCCTTCAGGCCTTCTACGACGGCAGCGCGGTGGTCGTCCGAGCGCAGGGGCGGGTTGACCTTAAAGCGCGTTTCAAAGGAGCGAATCGCTTCGTCCGTCAGGATCATATGCTGGGGCGTCGCTTCTGCCGTGACGTGGAGGCCTTTTTTCTTGGCCTGCCGTACCATGTCGACGGCGTTTTTCGTGCTGATATGGGCGATGTGAACGGGCGTGCCCGTCGCTTCGGCCAACAGGATGTCGCGGGCTACGGCGATGTCTTCGGCGACGGCCGGACGGCCCTTAATGCCCAGCTGATTGGACACGACGCCTTCGTGCATATTGCCGCCGGCGACGAGTTCCGTTTCTTCGCAGTGGTCGATGATTACCTTATCGAACATGCTGGCGTATTCCATCGCCTTGCGCATGAAGTCGGAGTTTTCGACGAAGCGGCCGTCGTCAGAGAAAGCAACGACGCCGGCCTTGACCATGCCGCCCATGCCGGACAGCTCCTGGCCTTCCAGGTTCTTGGAAATCGCGCCGATGACTTCGACCTTGACGACGCCTTCTTTCGCTACTTTATATTTCAGGCCTTCTACGATAATGGCCTTGTCGATGACCGGGCTGGTGTTGGGCATCGTAGCGACACGGGTAATGCCGCCGGCCGCCGCGGCCCTCGTGCCCGTAGCGATGGTTTCCTTCGCCGACTGGCCGGGCTGGCGGAGATGGACGTGCATGTCGATAAAGCCCGGCGCTACGACCAAGCCCGACGCGTCGTATACTTCGGCTCCTTCTGCCGGAAGATTCGTTCCTACGGCTTTGATTTTGCCGTCTTCAATGAGGATATCGCATATTTCATCTTGCTGTACAGCCGGGTTGACTACCCTGCCGCCTTTAACGAGTAATGTCAACGTCATCGCCTCCTATGATTGTCAAATACAGAACTGCCATCCGGACGGACACGCCGTTTTTAACCTGTTCCTGAATTGCCGAATGGTCGCTGTAGCACGTATCCGTGTCGATTTCAATGCCGCGGTTCATCGGGCCGGGATGCATGACCAGGACGTCGTCCTTTGCCAGGGCCAGGCGCTTCCGGTTGATACCGAAGAGGGAATTGTATTCGCCGGCGCTGGGGAAGAACCCGATGCCCTGCCGTTCCTTCTGAATGCGGAGGACGTTGATGACGTCGGCGTCCTGAATGGCTTCTTCCAGGTTGTAGTGCACGGTGACGCCCATGGATTCCAGCTCCGGCTGGAGCAGCGTGCGGGGACCGACGAGGTGTACGTCGGCGCCCATGGTCTGCAAGCCGTAAATATTGGAACGGGCTACGCGGCCGTGGTCGATATCGCCGACGATGACGACTTTCAGTCCGTCAATGCGGCCCTTCGCTTCCTGAATAGTAAACAAGTCGAGAAGGCCCTGCGTCGGATGCTCGTGCGCACCGTCGCCGGCATTGATGATGATCGGGTCGACGCATCGGCGGGCAAACCAGGGAGAGCCTTCCTGCTTCTGCCGCATGACGATGGCGTCTACGCCCATAGCCGTAACGGTAAGCAGCGTGTCGCGGAAGCTTTCGCCCTTCTGGATAGAGCTGCCGCGGGGCGTAAAGTTGATGACGTCGGCGCCTAAGTATTTTGCCGCCATTTCAAAGGAGCCGCGCGTACGCGTGCTCGGTTCCCAGAACATATTGACGACAGACTTGCCTTTGAGCAGCGACAGCTTCTTATCGCCGCTGTTGACGACGGCCTTCATCTTCTTTGCTACTCGCAGTATCAATTCAATTTCTTCTTTTGGTACTCCTTGCAGCCCTAACAGGCTTTTTCCTTGGATACTAGCCATTGGAATCCTCCTTATAAAAAAAGACCTTTGCCGAAAGGCAAAGGTCATATCCATATCGCATGCATGGCAAACATATGTCCCTTTTTAGCCTCTCTGGACTATATTAAAGGTACAGTCATAAATATGGTGATGAATAACCCGGCCTCTCTGGACCGACAGTCTATTCTCTCTTATTATTGTATCTACCCATTCCTATAAAGTCAAGATTTTTTTATCTACCTATAAGGCCAATTTAGGGTCGGCCTCTTCCGGCCCGCCTCAGGGCGCCCCGTGCAGGTATACTTCCTGCGGCGCGATGACCAGGCTGCCTTCCTCGATAAACACGTCGTTAAAAAAGGCTTCGAACAGCTTGGCCGGCACATACAGCATGCCCTCGACGTTTTCCGGCCCGATACCGTATTGGTAAATGTGATTCAGGTTCACCGTCTTCAGCGAGCCGATGCGCTCGTACATATCGACGCCGGGATAGAGATGCATGTAAACCGTATTCGTCTCGATAAAGGCGCACTGTTTTTCTTCGTCCCAGGCGACGGTATAGCCCAGCTGCTCCGCTACGGGACGAAGGGGCACCATGAGCACGCCGTTTTTCTCATACACCGAAGCCGTAAGGGGCGTCTGGGCGCTGTTCCGGCCGATAAGAATCGTATACTCCGGCAAGATCTGGCCGGACGTCTGCACCGTAAGGGCCGGCTGCATGGGCTCGCTCGCCGCCGTATCCGCCGCGCCGGCCGGGGCTGCGCAGAGCAGGCAGAGCGCCAAACCAGCTATATAATGTAGTCTCATAGCATATCCCTCCTTGAGATTTCCTGCTATCCCCCGACATGCTGCCGGGCCATGACTAAGAACACCGTCATGAGAACGCAGACGAACCCGATTAATTCGGGAATATAAAATACAGTCCCCAGCACCAGGGCCGAAACGACGGACGCCGAAACGGGCTCCAGCGTACCGATGAGCGTGGCCTTAATCGGGCCGATGTCTCCGACGCCCCGCAGGAATAAGATAAAGGTCAAGTCCGTGCCGATTAAGATAATGGCAGCAAAAATGATATATCCCGCCGTATCCAATACGGACGGCGTATTCCAGGGCTGGATGAACAGCGAAAACAGCGTTCCGCCGACGAGAAGGCTCAGCGCGTTGACCGGCACGCTGCCCCATTTCCAGACCAGATTCTGCGCCAAAAAGGAATAGCATACCGTCGCCACGGCCGCCGCCAGCCCCCATTGCAGCCCTTCCGGCGACAGGGCCATCCGGGATAAATCGCCGTGCGTCGCAATGAGAACGACGCCGACGAGAGCCAAGACGATGGACAGGCCTTCGCGGAAGTCGGGAAGACGCCGCGTCCGCAGGCAGACGATGACCGCCATCATGACGACGCTCAGGGTCTGCAAAATCCCCGCCGTGCCGGCGTTCGAGTATTGAATGCACTTGAGGAACGACACCTGGCTGAGCAGGAGCCCCATCAGACTGTATCCCAGCATCGAGATGCAATCCTTTTTATTCCTCAAGATATTCAGCATCGTCTTGTATTCCCTGCCGGCCAGCAGGGTCAATACCAGTCCGGCGCAAACCATGCGGATGCTGGTCAGCCAAAAGGGATCGACGCCGTAACGGCTCAGCAAATACTGTCCGGCCGTCCCCGACATGCCCCAGATAATCGCTCCGCCGCCGGAACAAAGATAACCGCGCATCATGCTGCGCTTAGCCATAGTACCGCTCCTTTCTCCTTGCCTGTAATTGTAACACAGAGAGTGCTCCTTATCCAGTCGGCGCAAAAAGAAAACACAGCAACTTCATGAAGAAATTACTGTGTTTCATACATCTATATACGATTAGAAATGAAGCAGCCCGCCGCTTTCGTTCGAAACAGGAACGGCTAAGATGCCCGTCGGCTGGGGCTGGGAAATCAAAAAGATCAGCGCCGCCACGATAGCCAGGGCGATGGTCACCCGCGAGAAGACGCCTCGTTCGCTGTATTCCGGCACGCCGAAGAAGCGGATACCGATGGACGCGCCGATCGTCGCGAACAACGCGCCTACGGAGAAATACCGGTACATCCCATAAGCCAGGATCAAGCCGACGATGGACGCCGCGTTGATGACGATGGGATAGCAGCGCGCCAGCATCGACTGGTTGGCGCGGCGCATGCTCATGAGCCAGTCCGTCGCGTCGATGCCGACCAGGCCGGTAATAAAGGTCGAAGCGTATAAAATGCCGTCCCACTGCGATTCCAGCCTGCGGCGGTCGCCGGCAATCCACATCAGTACCGTCAGCAGCAAAATAGCCGCGCCGGCGACGAGGTAGTAGTACTGCTCGGGAATAAACTGAATGACGAAGACGCCGACGAGGACGCATACGCTGGCGACGGCGCTCATCTGCACGAGCTGCTGCTTCGTCGGACGAATCTTCTTATTCATGCTGGTATAAATCTTAGCGAAGATTTCCAGCAGGAAGACGACGACAAAGAAGACGATGCCCAAAAACGGGCTGAGCAGCGCCAATCCCAGGGTAATCACCAGCGGGATGATAAACTTGACTCCCGGGAAGATGATGAAGGTCTTCATCGTCATGACGTGCTGCTGCGAATACACCGTAAAGTAGGTAAAGGTATTAAACAACAGCATGGCGACGATGGTCTCGCCGGGCTTCGCCCCCATGTACAGGAAGATCATGAGCAGGTACATGCTCATGTTGATGCCTGTGAAGCGGGCAAATACGGCAGACATCAGGCCATACATCAAAAACGGTAGAATTACTGAAAAGATATCCATTCTGACCTCTCCTGCTTCTTATTTCAAATGGTGGCTGCCCCGTTCCGTCATGGGAAGGCCTTCCTTGCACAACGGGCAGTCGTCGGGCTGATACGTAGGAACGGTCAAGTGAAGCAGGGCCTGTACGTCTTCCTTCGGCACGCCGAATTCGGCCTTGCCGCCGCTGCGGTCTACGAGGAGGCCGACGCCGACGATGACGCCGCCGGCTTGTTTAACGACGTTGACGACTTCCTGTACGGAACCGCCCGTCGTGACGATGTCTTCTACGATGAGGACGCGTTCGCCCGGTTCGATGCGGAAGCCGCGGCGCAGCGTCATGACGCCTTTTTCCCGTTCCGTAAAGATGGCCCGCGTGCCTAAGGCCTTGCCGACTTCATGAGCCAGCAAGATGCCGCCGGTCATCGGCCCCATGACGGTCTGGACATTTTTGTCCTTAAACCGTTCTGCCAATTCCTTGCAGAGCTTTTCCGTATATTCCGGATGCTGGAGGACGTTGAACTTTTCAACGTACAGCGGGCTGTGAAGGCCCGACGTCAATAAGAAATGGCCTTCCAATACGGCTTTCGTGTCTACTAATAACTGTCTTACTTCTGCTTCTGTCATCATGATGCTATACCCCCTGGATTTCTTCTAATATTTTGCGAACGGCTTCCCGCGGTTCATCAGCCTTCGTAATGGGCCGTCCGATGACTAAGTGGGACGCGCCGTCCTGCAGCGCCTGCCGCGGCGTCGTAAACCGCTTCTGGTCGTTGGCGACTGCGAAGGACGGGCGAATGCCCGGCGTAACGATGAGGAAATCGGAACCGTTCATTTCGCGGATGGCCTTCGCTTCATACGGCGACGAAACGGTGCCGTCGATACCAGCTTCCTTCGCCAGCTTAGCCAGGCGGAGAACCGTTTCGGCAATCGTATATTTTCCGCCGATTTCTTCCCAGCACGCTTCGTCGATGCTGGTCAGAACCGTGACGGCCAGCAAGCGGGGCCGTTCGATGCCCAGCTTTTCCGCCTCGTCGCGGACGGCTTCCGCAGCAGCTTCCATCATCGCCCTGCCGCCTGTGCCGTGAAGGGTCATGAGATCGGCTCCCAGCCGGGTCAAGGCGCGAATGCTCTGGCCTACCGTATTCGGAATGTCGTGTACCTTCAAATCGAGGAACACGTGCTTTCCCTGGTCCTTCAAATAGCGAACAGCGTCCGGACCGGCGCTGTAAAATAATTCCATGCCGACTTTATAGAAGGAAACGCTGTCTCCCAACGATTCGACAAGCTTCTTCATGTCGTCTAAAGAATGTACGTCTAAAGCCGTTATAATGCGATTATCTGCCATTCGTAACCCTCCGCGCAAAAAAATAAACTGCATAAGCCCCATACTGCATGGGCATATCTAATTAATTATGTCACGTTTTACCATACCTGTCAATTTACTTTTCCACCTGGGAACGCGGCTTTTGCGGCAGTAGTTCCGGAATCCGAAATCCGCCGCACTTCGGCGAAAAGAGCATTCCCGTCCATGTCGTCGATAATCGACAAGGCAATCGCCTTAGCCTTATCGCTTGTAGCCCTCGGGTTGTCCGGGTCATCCAGGCGCAGGGCAAAATACGCCGTCTTTCCATTCTTTTCATATAGCCCGACAAACCAGGCGTCCGTATTTTTTCCATCGACTCGCCCAAAACCGGTCTTGCCGTACACCTTCAATCCCGTCGCCGCGTCGTCCCGCGTCAGCATCAGCAGCTTCAACGTATTGGCAAGCTCGCCCTTCTTCGGATGTTCCATGATGCGCCGCAGCACTTGAATTTGTTCCTTCGGAGAAATCTTTAAAGACGACTCCAGCCAAAATCCTTTCAGGTCAGCCAAGGGTTCTCCTTCATTAAAATCGCCCTTCCAATCGGAAATATCCCTGTTGCCATAATTCATCTCGTCGATATAGGCCTGCATTACAGGCTGCCCAATGTCGTCTATGACTTGGCGGTAATACCAGACGCAGGATTGCCGAAAGGCGTCGGGCAATCCAATATCGCGATTCCACGGCTCATACCAGTACACCGTCCCGTTCCATGTCCGCACGGAATCATTCATCTGGATTACGCCCGTATCTAACCCGACGTAGGTAGAGAAAATTTTGAAAGTCGAGCAGGGCGATGAGCGTTTTTCGCTGAGCTCTTTTTGGTATACGGCATAAGTGTCGGACTCGGGATAATAAAAAATAGCCGTGCCGTTTACGCCGTCGAAATATTCCTGTAAATTGATTTCCACCGTCGTTTCTGCTGCAGTATGGCTAACGCCTGCGGAAAAGAGTATTACCGTCAGACAGCATATGAAAACGAAAAATCTTTTAAATGGATTGGTCTGCATTTTTTCATTACCTCTTCTTTGAACTCATCTCTTAAAAGGATAGGAAGACGCACATATACAAAAAAGAACGCATACATATCGTATACGTCTCCTGCTAGCGGTCGCCGCACCTATCAGTCGGACCGGCGCGCATGTATATGTTTCTGTAACATATCCCGTTTACGTTAGCGGTCCGACATAAGTGACTC
>OGCN01001378.1_pt1 | contig 32707 bp, 29 predicted proteins | sample 1570181 | NCBI WGS metagenome assembly OGCN01 (sample SAMEA4370584, study PRJEB24528) | human gut metagenome | reverse complement strand
ATCCGGTAAAGGAGAAACAGGACAGGTTCAGCCTTGCCGTAGAGTGTATCAAGCGGTTTGAGGGCTGGCATTCTTCCTGGCATTACCCCTATGTAGGTTGGGGTCATTGCCTGCAACCCGGGGAAAAGTATTCTGCCCATACCATGACAAGGCAACAGGCTGATGAACTTCTCAGGAAGGATTTGCGCAGGTTCTGCGCCATGTTCAGGCAATTCGGAAAGGATTCTTTGTTGCTGGCCACGCTTGCCTATAATGTCGGTCCGTACAGGCTTTTAGGCAACAAGAAAATACCCAAGAGTACTCTTGTCAGGAAACTGGAGGCAGGTGACAGAAATATCTATAAGGAGTACATTTCTTTTCGGTGTTACAAAGGCAAGGTAGTGCCGAGCATTGAACGGAGAAGGAAAGTGGAGTTTGAACTCCTTTATATACTGTGATTAAATTATTTATAAGCCTTCCTTTGAAACTAAGAGAAGGCTTTTTTCTTGTCAAAGTAAAATTTATAAGTATGATATCAGTAAAGGTAAAGTTTAGACCGTCAACCGTTGATGGAAAGGAAGGTAGCTTATACTACCAAATAATATATAAGAGAGTACCTCGACAATTTGTAACAGATTATAAAATAAAAACTACTGAATGGAATATATATAGCGGTAATCTGGAATTTAGCCAGGCGGATATGCCAAGATATAATTACTTGTCAACTGTCATACAGAAAATAGAATGGGACAAAAGAAGATTTCAGCAAATTTTTAACAGACTGTTATCTTCTAATAAAACATTCACTACAGATGATATAGTACAGGAGTTTCAGAATCAAGCTTCGGAAATTACGTTATTCAACTATATGCGGAATATGATTGGCAGATTCTGGAGACAGGGACAATACCGGACGAGTGAAACATATTCATCTACCCTTAACAGTTTTTCCGAGTTCAGAAATGGAGTTGACCTGTATTTTGAAGATATGGATTCCGATTTGCTGCTTTCATATGAATATCATCTGAAATCCAAGGCTCTTTCTCCTAATACAATATCTTTTTATATGAAACGCCTGAGAGCAGTTTACAATAAAGCGATTGATGACGGATTTATTGAAAATAAAAATTTGTTTAGGCGTGTTTTTACGTCTTCCGAGAAAACGGTTAAAAGAGCCATTTCACTAAAACATATCAAAAGGCTGAAAAGTTTGGATTTAAGTTATTCGGCATCCAAAGAGTTTGCCCGTGACATGTTCCTGTTCAGCTTTTATACCCGAGGAATGTCATTCGTGGATATTGCGTATTTGCAGGAAAAGGATTTAAAGGGCAATGTATTGACTTATCGCCGGAAAAAGACAGGGCAGTTACTGAACATACAATGGGAACGTTGCATGCAGGAAATAGTCAACAAATACTCTTCTTGTTCCCACTCTCCTTATCTCTTACCCATTATAAAGAACCCTGAGATTGATTTGCGAAAACAATATCAGAATGTTCAGTCATTGATTAACCGCAACCTCAAGAGTATCGGAATGGATTTGAAACTTCCTATGCCGCTTACAATGTATTGTGCCCGCCATTCTTGGGCAAGCATTGCACGGAGTGAAGGTATCCCGATTGCTGTTATCAGTGAAGGGATGGGACACGATTCGGAGAGTACCACCCAAATCTACCTCGCTTCTTTAGAAACACAGGTAATAGACAAAGCCAATCGTAAAATATTGAAGTTGCTGTAATTCAAGATTGTACAAGGGAGTCGTTTAATGGACTCCTTTTTGTTGATGTGTCAAATTGTTTAGGTAAAATATGTATCTCCTTGTAGGAGATAGGTATATATACGCAAAATTAGTTATTTTGCATCAAACTAAATCTTTTTTGAAGATTTTTTTCATACTTAGACAGAAAAAACTTTCTAATATCCCTGTTTGTGTGACAAAATCCATACGAATACATACATAATATCATAATTATCAATTATATAATAGAAAGTACAATCTCCTACAAGGAGATGGATAAAAATAACAAGAATATGGGTGTCCAAGATGTATACCATAAGAGAGAAAAATCGTTTGCCAATGGGACAAACGACCGCGAAGCGCACCAAAAACGTTGGATTGCCGTTCTTGTTCAAATGAATTGTGAGAAGAAAACAGCTACCCAATTGATTAAGGCTGGTTACGAAACTTATATTCCCACACAACAAGAAATACATCAATGGAGTGATAGGAAGAAAAAAGTAAACAGGCTCATTATGCCAATGGTAGTGTTTGTTCGTGCAACAGTAAATGAAGAAGAATGGTTGCGCAGTCAATCGTATATCTTCAAGCTCTTAGCCTTACCTGGCAGTGATGAAGACAAGCGAAAATTCGCGACACCTATCCCAGACTATCAAATAGACAGATTAAAGTTTATGCTTGAAAAAGCAGAAACAGAAGTTACAATTGTAAGTGATTTTAATGTAGGCGATCCCATTTCTATAATAGATGGTCCTCTGAAAGGGCTTGAAGGGGTAGTAAGCGAGACAGATGACAAACATTCTATTTGTGGAGTTCTAATTGATGGATTGGGATATGCTTGTGTGCAAATATCAAAATCCTGCTTAAGTTATTCATTAATTTAATAGAACTTGATGTTTATAGTACTCAAATAAAAAATAACATCTGAACTTTTAAAAGTCTTCGTAGTTCTGATTTGTGAATCTAAAAGAAAATATTATTTGAATTTCAAATAGATAGCATTGGTTATGCGTTTGTCAAAATAGGCAAAGCTTCTTAATGCGTCAATTATAATTGCAATACTTTATGTATAAGAAAAGAGATAAATTCACTGCAAAGTTTATGGCATATAAAAATGTTAGTAGCTTGTTACTATTATATCTTTTATTAACATCATCACTTACACATGCCACTGAAATTCCAAATCATTATATTATTGCATTCGATCGTTCAATAGAAAGTAGACGTACATTTTATGAATCAAATGAAATATTAAAGATAATAAATAATACACTTCTAGATAATGATTTTCAAACAGAATCTGACTATATATCTATTGTAGGTTATACAATGGAATATGGGAATCCTAACATTGAAAGATATGCTAGATTATATAATAGCAAGGACGGCCCTATAGCGTGGTATCAACCCAAAGGGAAAACACTTCTAGAATTATTCCCAGATTGGCCAACAGGTGAACCAACATTAGAATATTATAATTCGCCTTTTGGATCAATGCAATCTTTAGCCAAACCATTTGCTGTAATTGAAACAAAAAGGGATGATTCATCTTGCGAGTTAGCAAATCGAACCTTTTTGTATGTTATTACAGATGAGGTCGTAAATGGAACAGATGATAATTATAGACAAGAATGGAGAAACGCATCATCATGCTATGGTTCAAATTGGTCACAATTTGAAAAAATTTCTAACCATGTATTTAATACACTACAATTATTTAATGAGGAATTTAAGTTTATTCAGATTAAGCTTAATAAAGGTAATGCAAAGTTTGACAAATTACCCATTTCTCCTGATGGGGTGTATAAAATAGTACCTTATGAAGTTGTGTCAGTTGAACGACCGTCTATACATGCTATAACAAACATACCATCTCCTCTACCTATTCAGAGAGTTAAAGGAGGTTTCTCGTTAAAATTTGATTCACATTCATATTCACAGAAATATAAAATAATTAATATAGAAATATCAGACACTAAAGGTGCACTGCTCGGTTCAACAGATTCTGGTAAATTAGACGTTTTTTTACCTTCTGAAAAAATTTCCGTTGGTGATTCTATTCGTTTATCATTAACCGTATCCCTTAACGATGGTCATTACAATGGGGTAATTATATCTCCAACTAATCCTCGTTATCGTGATGGCATGACAGTTAATCAACTTATAAAGATTCAAAATGAAACAAAAATCTTAGGTGTTTTACCCTTATCCGATTCTTTTTGGTGGTGGTTCCCCAATGATATCTTTTCTGCAATATTAATTTGGGATTTGATAATAATATTAGCATTCATAATCGTAATAGGATATATTTTTTATAGATGTTTTGTTAGAATTAATACTTATAAACCATCTAATGATAAAATAACAATTAATAAAACAGAATAATGCAAGTCAAAATAAACTTAAATAATCCTCCTACTACAGATAAAATTAATGTAGATCTGCAGTGGCGTGTACAAGTGACAAGTCCCAAAAAAGGATTTTTGCCTAAACTTTTTCGTAAACACAATCGTGTTACACGTGATTTAAAAATATCCGTGTCAGATATTATTGTGCCAGAAGAAATAGTATGTAATAAAAGTAATCTTTTCTCGATATTATCAGGAGACACTCTTTATTCTCAATCTCAGTTTCCTGTAAATATCCAGATGACAGATATGACAATGCCATTCCAACTTCTTTTTCATCAAGGAGAAATTAAGGATTGCGTAAGACAACAAGATGACAATCCTCGTTCATATACAATACTCTTTACTGTTAATTTAACAGATTTAAAAGATAATTTGATAGATTCCTCAAAAGAATCTATAGAAATAATCTTTGATCCGTTAGGAGTAAAACCTAATTTTGCAATTGATATTAATGAGGAGGAAATTCAGTATTCTGCTTCATTAGGAAATGAAAGGATTGGAACATTTGCTGCATGGCTCAATGAGGAATTTCAATTCACTCCAAGTCAAGTAGCTGATATCTCCCTAAAACTCTATAAAGGTACAACAGAACTTCCTGGCATAATTTTCTTAAATAATAATAGCAATACTTCCACTGTTTCAATTAAAGCCGGGAAAAGAAATGTTGTAAAACTACCTATATTTATAGATTTTACAACCATACCTAATCCAATTTGCGAAGAAGATGATTTTACAATCGAATCTCTTATAGTTTTATCTGCATCCTATAGTCCAGAAGTAAAAGAAACGATTTTAAAGCAAACGCATTTTAAACTACTCAAAGATCAACAAGGAACAGAACTACGGGTTTCCATTCAACTTCCTGAAAAAGAACCTGTACTATGCGATAACGAACGTTCATATCCAGCGATTCCTATGAATTTTGTTCCTAGAAGTAGACTAATGGGACAGGTAGATGTTATTCTACAAAATATTGCTACTGACAATTCTAATAAAAATTCAGGCTTATATATCAAGAATCTTACACTGACAGAAGAACTTGTAGGTGAAATTAAAGTCATAGGTGAAAACAACTCGATTCTTAATCGCTTTATCTCAATTGATGGCTCTGGCGTAGAAGAGATGAACAGTCCTGATGGTTTGTTTATTCCGAATGGTCCTAGTTCCAATTCAACTATCCATGTATCATTCAATCCATCTAGCATTGTAGATATTGTTAATTCAAAAAATTACGATTTTAAAATACAATCTACATTAGCCTTCGATTATTGGGAGGACAAAAATGGATTAGGAGATCTTAATGAAGAATATAAGAAACGAAAGAGTATTCCCATCATTTGGCAATTACATTTAGAACCAAATCCTGAATGGTTATGTGTGGATTATGGTTCCTCTGCTATTGTTTGTAGATATGATAATGAAATACTTGATTTAAAGAGACAAAAAGATAGTATTTTTAGAATAGCAGAAGATGGAAAATTCAGATTAGACACTATTGAAGGAAAAACTCCATTCTTGTCTTCTGATATAGTACTTCATACAGTTCGAGACACCGCTCAAAGTACACTATGTAGCCAGCAAAACAAAGATGAAAATACTCCTTACCTTAATTTATCTGTCTGTTTATCACCAACATCTAGTTTAATTAAAAATGATGTAAGAACTCAGTTACCTTGTCTTAAAATCCTTGTTGGTAATGAATATTTACCATCAAAACCAGACTTCCTCACTTTTAGGTATGCTAGAAAAGATTTAAATGGCAAAGTTGAAACTATTGAGGCTAAAGATGCAATGTCTAAGAAAGAGGAATCATGTATATTAAAAATTTCATCAATTTTTAATGAAGCATATTCAGCACTATTTAAGTATTTTATATTTCCTGAAACCAAAGAGAAAACTATTAATAAACTAGTGCTTACATATCCAAATACATATACACCAGCACACTTGAAAGTTCTGGAGAAGATAGCTCACGAAACTTTCCCCAAGGTAAGGGATGGATACCTGAAATTTGTGAGTGAATCTGATGCCGTTTCTGCATATTATCTTCAGAACTGGGATTCTTTTAATAAAGGAAGAAATATATCAGAGGATGAGACTGTATTAGTATATGATATGGGAGCAGGAACGCTAGATATAACACTATTCAGTAAGCGTAAGAATGAGAATGGTAAAATAGAAGTAAATATTCTTGGAAAGATCGGAACAGGAAAAGCTGGTAACTATCTTGATTATATAATAAGTGAAATTATTAATGAAAAAGTTCCTGGCGCAATTAGAGGTCCAAAGACTGTATCAACTACGTCTGTACCTGACGTCCAAACTCTTAATGAACGCTTAGACTTAAAACAAACGGTTAAAGATATTATAAAACCTAATTTGAAACCAGATGTAGAGTTATCTTGTGGACCGAGCAAGTTTAATAGCTCTATAATTTTAGGGGACAATCGTTTTGTTGAATTCTTGGACCAAGTAACATATGGTATTATAACACAATTACTTTCTTATATTAATGATAGTAACTTAGTTATTAATACTGTGCTGATGTCTGGCCGTAGTTGTCGTTTAGAAACCTTACAGAAAGCACTCAAAAACACGTTAAATAAAATCGGATGCCCTGATGCTAGAATTGTAAAATTCAAGAGTAATGGAGATAAAGAAAAGACTGTAGTTGTTGAAGGTGCAATGGCAAGAGCGTCATTATTTAGTTCCGCAGAATCTCCAGTTCAAATCCGGTCTCGTCGGCTTTATGCGTCTTATGGTTTAGTATATCAAAAATTAGGTGGTACTTATAAATACACAGAATTATTAAAAAGTTCGGATTTGCCATTTATATCTGATAATACAAATCTTAATGATTTTGAAAGTAATAATGTTGAAGTCGTCGGTACTGCATCTGCTGGAAACATTAAATTAATACAAACATATCTTTCACCAGAAGACACTGAATTTGCCTATAATAATAGGGATCTTGAATTTATATCAGAAATGGAAGAGTATGATATGGCTGATTTTGATGGTAAAGATAAGTTAAATGTAAGATTAAAGTTAGATTATAAGAACAACATCTCTCTTTATGTAAATGGTCGTATTTCTATTGGTAGTTCACCTAAAGGAGTTGATCTTTCAAGTGAAATTACAAAACGAAGCGTTTGGCCTGTGACAATATAAATGATTTGATATTTAAATATACCTTACCGGAAAATAGTTTATATAAATATATGAAGAAAGTAATTTTAGCATTACTAATGTTGTTTACACACAACCTAGTATTTGCACAGTTAGATGGAGAATTGGGGGTGCTTGCTCCGAATGGTCATTTCGTAATTGATGAAGAAGAAATTCGTATTGAATCATCAAAACAAATTATTTGTAATGATAGAAGAGATTCTATATATGTAGCGTTTGGTAAATCAAATTGGATTAAACTTCAGCCAAAGTTTATTAAGAATAATATAACACGTGCTAAGATAGAAAATAGGTTAGAAACAGATAGAAACATATTTGTTCAGATTGGTGCTAAAAATAATGGAACTGATTTCTTAAGTAACGAAATTAAATATTTAGCCAAACAATCTGGAAGTGGAGCAGCTGATAATTCATACGTTATCATAAATAAGAAAGATTTGCCTCTTACTCTTTTTATAGATGGCAGAGAAATTACTTTAGTCGAATTTTTACCTACAGACCAAACTCACTGTGACCTACTCCGTAAAAAAGTTAATGCATATACAGAATTACCAAATTGTAAATATGATACTTTATCGATTGCAGATTTAAAAAATACAGCTTTCGATTTATTAGACTTAAATCCGTCTAAATATTGGAAGTCTTCTGCTGTTAAATACTTTATAAATGGTCATGAATATTCTGTAACAGAAGAGAAATTCACAATCCCAGATAGTATTTATTCTAATTTGAACGCAGGTGATAACATAGCTTTATCATATAAAATTGAATTTAATCACGTTGATGGTTTTTTCAATCATTTTAGAGAGGGAAAACTTGTTGACATTCACATAAAAGAGTCTGATAATAAATCAGTATTATGGCTTTTATTACTAATTCCTGTTATAATATTAGTTTACTATTATAAAAAAAAGAAGCCATGTAATAATGGAGAACAAGATCCAACAGGTTCTATTGATGGCTCTGAACAAGTTCAACAAGGAAATGAGGAAACCATCAATGACGTACCACAGGAAAGTGAAGATATTTCCTCTAAAATTTCAGAAGTAAAACAAAGCACAGATGTAGATCATGTATTGAATTCTCTTATACCCAATCTAGAAGAATTAAGTACAGAAGAAAAAATTGGACGTATCAAGCAAGAACTTTCTTCAGGAAATAGAGCTAAAGAAAAGATTTTAAATCTTTTTAAAGAGTTTAATATATCAAGTAATAATTACAATGATTTAGTAAGCTATATTAAATCACTTATCGAATCTATTGAAAATATAAAAAGTGAACAGAACAACTCCCCTGAAATGATTTCGGGTCAAATTCTCTCTTTAATGATTAATAAAAACAGTAAAATTTTATCGTCATTAATAGAGAAAGCTAAATCAGAGTGTACTAACTCTACAAAGCCCAATTATGAAACCTTGCAGAAATTAATCAACCTGCTGCCTATTAACCTTAAAGATTTCTCAAAGCCAATCGTAGTAGATAATAGTTCCAGCCTTGATTTTACAGAGCAACAAATGAGCACAGCTACCAATCGCCGTAAGATGATGGTATGGATGATAGATCAATTAGAAATCAAAGGTTACAAAGGGCTCAATAGGAATGACAATATTGATAACAATTTTACTAAATTAGTAGAATTATTATCGACAAAACCACAAGATGAAAATAATATATCTCTTGAAGATGCTATTGATGAAGCAATAAACAATGATAAATTTACTAGTACTCAAAAAGCTAAATTGCTAGTTACTCTTATTGATCATATTAATTCTACAGTAAATGATGATTCATATCTTATTGATACATCGTTAGCATTGGATGATTTTATTTCCTTTATATCTGAAAAAATTCAGTCTCCAAACAATTTTGAAGATGCTCAAGAAATCATTAAAAACAATAATTTGAATGCTATTAATGGAATCTTAGAAAGTGATATTAAAGATTTTGATCAAGAGTCATTAAAAACTGCTTTAAGAACAGCTATTGTTAAACTACTCAATAAACATTTAAAAGGTTTTGAGGCAGAAAACATTGAAGAAGCGTTCAAAACAATCAATACTTCTCTTGCTAATTCTGAAGTATTAAAAAATACTCTAAAAGAAAACGAAATTAACGCAATTGATGAGCTTCCATCTAAGATACGAAAAAAACAAACAGAAGAAATAATAAGTTCTGTTAATCAAAAAGTTAAAGAACTATTCCCTGATAAATATTTTGACTCTATTCAAAAGCTCATCAATGCTTTACTGGTATTCTCTACAAATGCAAAGGATAATGAACTTTTAATCGTTGATGAGCTTGAGGAAAAGATAAGTCTAAGAGATTCTTCATATGTTTCCTCAGAAGAGAAAAATATCATTAAACTAATTAATGTCTATAATAATCTTATTACTGATAATGAGAATAAACTTAACACGGACATTGCTGAAAAGAAAAATAAAATATTAGAATTAGAAACTGAAATAACTAATAAAGAATCTGAAATTTCAACACTAAGTGCAGAGAACAACTCTTTAATGATTGAATCTGTTGTAATGGTTGATAATTTGAGAGATTGTGCTGAAGAGATAATTAGTTCATGTAAGACTATCCTACATCCTTGCTCTGATAACGATGAAAGTCAATGTGTCGATATTGAAGATCGCTTATTTGCAGAATTGTCTAATTCTATAAATAAAATAAAAAATCTTCCTGTTGACAAAGACTCTACTCCTGTTGAAACTCGTAAAAAAATTCAATCAATCTTAATTGAAGAATTGATGTCAGATAACAGTCCAATCAATACAATATGTAGATATTTTGCATACAGCCGATTACCATTTATGACTGATACATCCAGAGAATATGGTATAACATTCAACCGTAAAAACATGTACGAACTCTTTAATACAGTTGAAACTATGTATGTAAGATTTGGCATCAATTTCAATATCCCTGATTTATTTGTAGCGGGATATAATGAAGGAAATTATGAAAATCTTACAGGGAAAACATACGGAGATCTTGATAATTTATGCCAAAATTCAAGAAATCACTTTGATAACATAGACTCAAAAGTTAAACCATCAGATGTGATTGTTGATATGATAAATGTCGGTTTTTCTGTCGATGGTAAGGTAGAAAGAATAACATCAGTATTAACATATTAACTCAAGTTTCGCAAGTGCGAAACTTGCAGGAGTTAAAGGAGTTAAATGAAGTTATCGCCCACCAAGGTGGGCTTAGGAGTTAAAAGTCAATAGACTTGTTACTGCCAGTTTTCTCTTTGCAAGGCTATCGGCTCTAACTTCTAACAAAGCAAAGCGGAGCGATAACTTCTATAACGTCTTAACTTCCAGGGAAATATTACATGCGAAACTTAAAATATTAATATAATTTGTGTATGAGAAAAAACATTTTTATCGCAATCCTCGCTATTGTAGGTATCTTGATTGTCGTAAATCTAATAAGAGATAATGGAGGAGGGAAAGAAAAAAATAATATGTGGGTAAATAATAAAATAAGTGCAAGTTTTAGTTCAAATACAATCAATGAACCAATTGGTGAAATACCTTCAACCGCAGAAATTTATATTGATGCATCTGGAAGCATGAAACCTTATTTCAAAGCAGACGGAACATCAATGATAAATACATTATCAGAAATAAAAAATCTCAATCAATCTGGTACCTCTATTTACTTTTTAGATAATAAAAAACCATATAAAGGACTCGTAAGAGATATTATTACTGATATCAACAAACAGCCAAATAATTCAAATACACTTTTCCATGATTTTTTCGATAAAGCTGCGTGCAAATTGGATACTACAAATACTATTATATATCTTGTGACTGATGGTATTATGAGTATCCATGATACTTCAAAAGATATGTCAACTGCTTTATTAGAATTAGGAGGAAAAATAACAAATTCTTTATCAAGACATCAAAACATTGCAGGTGCAATTTTTAGATATACTGGAGAGTTTAAAGGAACGTATTGGAATTCAAAAAGTAAACCTGTTGTTTTAAAAGAACAAATTAATCGACCTTACTATATTATAGCTTTAGGACACAAAGAATCTATTAGAAAATTACAAACTATTTCAAAAGACAAATTAAATAATCCTGAAGAATTATATATGGGATTACACGATTTAGGTGGTCATAAAGGAGCTACATCAGTTTATGGAGACAATGGAGTTATAGAAAATTTGAACTCACCTGTTACATTGATTCTAGATTTACCTAATTGTCTTCACAATGTTGATGAAACCAATGCAATCCTTACAAATGATAATAATAAATTAAATATTCCTGTTGAAAAAAAGGATAATAGATTGGTTGCGGTTATCCCTCCTACAACACCTCTCAGACCAGATAGCGACGGACGCATCAAAATCAATTTATCAATCAAAAATCAAATACCCACTAAATGGGTTCTAGATTGGAACTGCGATAATGATATCAATGGACCTGACGCCATCACAACATACGGTCTTGAAACATTGGTTAAGGGAATGTTTAATGGGTTGGAAAACGATACGATTTTATTAAGTGTAGATTTTATTTATAAGAGACAATAACATTTAAAAATTAATAATATGGATTTCTTTTATTTTTTAGTAACAGGTTCTGATTCATGGGAACCACATTATCATGAGAATTTTTTTAATATTCAAGGAGGATTCTTATGGGGTTTTATAGGTGCTCTAATTCTAGGAATTATTGTTGCCAGTGCATTCTATTTTGGATGTTGTAACAGTTCAAAATCATGTAAATCAGCAAACATTGGAGTCTGGGCTATTTCACTTTGTATTTGCGCAGTGATGTCCTATTTCTATGCAGACTTTGTAGTTATTGGAGATTCTAATACAACTGACAACACATCAGTATTTAGAGCGCATTCATTCTATAAGGCTAATGATGATTATTTTATTCAACAAACAAGTGTTCCTGGTGTTTCGCAAACATTTATTGACGACTTGACTCAAAAGAGAAATGAAATTAAATACAACCTCGACAAAGGCGGAGATGTTCGTTTTGAGTTTGATATAACAACAGCAATTTTGGCTGCGATTTTCTTTTTCATTACAAGTATTATAGTTAAAAGGTTTACAATCAATGGCAAAACTATTCCATTTGAAAGACCATAATAATTAAATTTTAGAAATTATGCCTAAATTATTTATTTTTGCTATTGGAGGTACCGGTGAAAGAGTATTGCGCTCATTTACTATGGTGCTTGCATCTGGTGCTCCTACTTTTGATAATTACGAAGTATTTCCCGTAATAATTGACTACGATACAGACAATGCAGATAAAGTCAGAACCGTTGAATTACTTAAAAATTATTCTGCTGTTCATGATTCTGCATTCACAAGACATAGTGCCACGAGTGACTTGAAAGGGCAATCTGGTCAATTTTTTGCAGCAAAATTGAGGAATTTGAATGGTTTGGAAAATTATGTTTTCCCATTTTATCCTGCTACTGATAATGAAAAATTCCGTGAACATATTGGATATGATCAATTGTCTGGTAATACAATGGGTACTGCTGATCTCTTAACAAGCCTTTATGATGAATCAAAGCGTGCTGATACGGAACTTAATCTTGATATGACTGTTGGATTTAAAGGCAATCCAAATATTGGTAGTGTAGTTTTTCACTCAATTAATAACACAACTGAGTTTGCAGCTTTTAGAGCACGATTCCAACCAGAATCGGGAGACAAAGTTATCATAATAGGTTCTTTATTTGGTGGTACAGGTGCATCTGGAATCCCAGAGATTGTTAAATCCATTGATGCTATGAAAAATGGTGCTAAAATTGCTACTATTCTTGTTTTACCATACTTCGCCCCTATGGAAAAAAAAGATGGTGCGATTCAAGCGTCTCGATTTAATTCAAAAACGAAAGCTGCTCTAAGTTTTTATAAGGATTCTGGTCTAATGACAAAAATTGATAAGATCTATTATGTTGGTGACCCATATCCTACTGTTGTGCCATATAGCGAAGGAGGTAAAAATCAACTTAACAACGCCAATATAGTTGAGTTGATTGGAGCTATGATGATAGAACATTACGTTGCAGGACGAGATTCTAAACAGAAAGAATTTAAATTTTCTCCTAATGCCAATATTGTAGTTCGTCAAGGTCAAAAGAATGGTCAACGATTATTTATAAAGGATTTTGATAATATTTCAGTTTCGTTTGTTCTTAACCATTTAGTTGAACTAGCTATTGGACTAAAATGTTTCCACGATGAAATTTATAGTGGCAAAGCGGCTTCAAAGGATTTTTACAAATATTTATTGCTAGATAAAGCTGTTTCAAAGGAAGATAGTGTTGATGAAACAAATAAATTGAGAAATCTGTGTTCGGCTCTTGAAAAATTTTATTTTAAATATCAAGAATGGTTAAAAGAAATTGACTTCGAAGGTAATGGTGATGCAATACCCGCAAATTCGCATAGAGTTGGTATTTGCGATATGACTCGCAACTATTCTGAAATCATTTTAAATGAAGCAATCAAAGCTGATGACGCTGAAAGTGCCTCTATCTTCTCACGTGCAAAAGATTACATTAATGGAAAAAGTAATAAAGATTCATTGACTGACGACTTTTTACTTACTCGATTGAATTGGCACATTCGAGATGATGCCAAGGGAAATGGACATTACGATACTGCATCTAACTCCATAAGAACTGGCCATGAACCAGAATGGGTGTTTGCAGATATTCTTCATTTAGCTTCAGTTGATGGATTTAAAGAATTAAAAATCACTAAATAACGAACATAACTATGCCAGATAATAATAAAACAGTTAAGAAGAATAGCAACTTCTTTACAAATGAAAATCCTACAATAACCGTAAACTCCTCAGGCAGTTATGGAATTATAAATAGTTCAATCGAACCTACTCACATAAATGATGGATTAACCGAACGTGGAGCTGGATTAGGTAAACTTGGGTCTTCCATGCCTTCTCCTTTAGCACGTTTGTTTTTATTCTCAGCAGCATTAAGAGAGGTCAATGATTTAGAAGGACGTAATCCTGGTGATGGTCACATCGGCAAAATAAATGATGATGGCAACATAGAACCAACTCCTTACCATGACCTTGTTGGAGAAATGCTAGACATGCTTGAATTTGTATTTAAATATGGAGATGAGCCTGATTTTCATGTAAAAAGATGGGACTTAGGAATTGAATGCGACGCATTAGAAAAATCATCTGTAAAAGCTCATACACAATTGGCATCTGCATTACGTTCTGCATTTGAATTTGGTGTTTTACAAAATCAACCTATTTACCTTTTTAAGTGGAAAGATAAAGTTATCGGGGGTACCTCTCCTATTTCACTTGTTTATACGTCTGCAAATCTTAAAACCGCTCTTAATAAGTTTCAACCTACTGGAGATGCAGCAAATGTTCTTTTCTCAAATCAAGCAGTCCCACTTCATCTAAGAGATAAAGCCTTTAAAGAATATCTATATCGTTTGAAATTTACTGATTTATCTGCAATAGCAACAAACGAACCGCTGTATCAATTATCTAAGTATATTCAAGATAGTGGTGCGAACTATGATCCAGATTTGTACCATAAAGTAACTGCGAATCCAACTGATTATAAAAATGTAAAAAACCTACAAACCCAAGGAGCTAATGTAAAAGTAGCAGGTGTTCAACTCCGTGTATCAGATCATACAATTTATATTAATCCTGATACCTCAGATTATATTCTGAAGCCATCTGTTGATATATATAAACATGGGAATGTGATGACGAAAACTCCTATGGTTTTAACTAAGTATGGAGTAGATGGTCTCAAGTATGCTGCAGGTCGCCCTTGGCAACCTAATAGCGATCGGATTGATAAGGTTCTTATCAAAGATATTAATGATCGTAAATTACCTGGATTTGGTCAAGTAAAATATCCTTTCTTAACTGTATCTGATTTCTTTGAAGATAAAGTTATTGAAGTTAGTTATGAGATTAATAAAGATAGATTCTTTACAGGATGTACAAAAGAAATAAATTTCCTTTTACCGCTTAAAAAAGTATTTTTCGAATATTTCTCTCTTAATGACCTTGTTGATGCTAATGGAAATTATACTGACATGCTTGTTGTTGAGTATAATGAAGAAAGAGCAAAATTAGTGGTACAATTAAATCTACCCTTAGTAAATGGGCATCAGATATGTTTACATAAAACCTATGATACATCTGAACAGAGTCCGGAGAAGTTAGATTGCTATGATAGTTCGAAAACTTTTGATTTTGCGATATTCCCTTTCTATAGATTAGAACCAGACACAAGCCATAATATTTATAATATAATGGTAGGTAATACTATAGATGGCATTTCTTTTAAGTTTTTTGAGCCAGAATTAAATAAAGTAGATATGTCTTGTAAATCTGAAACAAGGCATCGAACACTTAAAGGTAATAATTCTCAGCTTTCGACTGACCATATTCGAGTAAAATCATTTTCATTTATGGAACTTGAAATACCTTCAGAAGGTAAAGAGGTTAGAGCCTTGATTTTACCAATTTTCAAAAAGGTAAATTCAAATCCTGCAGCTGCGACAGAAGATTTTACATTTAGTTTAGATTTTGGAACTACCAACACTCATGTAGCATATGCAAAAGTAAAACATGGTATGCCATTTGGTCATGCACAAATTCAAGCTTTTGATTATAATGATAATGATACTCAGATGGTTATGTTCAATAATAAGGAAGGAGCAAGAGAATTTGGTGCTTTCGCCACTGCTTTGAAACGAGAGCTTGTCCCTGCTGTATTGGGCGATGTAATAAAATTCCCTATGAGAACTACAACTTATCAAGTTGCAGGAAGACCCGGACGCCTTGATATGTTTTATAATACTAATATAGGCTTCAACTATGGAGAAGACATATCACGTTCAAGTGACTACAAGACAAACATCAAATGGGATAGATTTGACGGTAATGCTAATGAACGCATGAGTACATTCTTTGCTCAAATGCTTTGGATGATGAAGAATAAGAGCATTTTGAATAATGGATCAGATAAATTTATATTAGTTGTTACCTATCCTATTTCAATGCGTCCAAATGATTTAAACAATTTTAAAACAGCATGGGTTAATGCGAAGAATGAAGTGCAATGTAATGTAGATATTCGTTACAGAACTGAAAGTGTTGCTCCATATTATTCATATTTAGCTCAATTACAATATGGAGAGCCATATGCAAATATGGATATAGGCGGTGGAACTACTGATATTCTTTATGTTAATCCATTTAGTGGAGAAACTAGTGTATTTTCAGCTTTCTTTGCTGCAAACGATTTGTGGAACGATGGAATAGATCGAGTTAATAGAGCATCAAAAGCCAATGGTTTTGTAAGATTCTATAATTCCGTTCAATCAGGGATGCTAGGTGATAAACGTTCAGACGTAGATGCTGTTATCAATAACGCATCTTCATCGGCAGATATTATTAGTTATCTATTTGCTAATGATGATTGGTCAAAATTATCGAACACAATTCGACGTTCACCGAAAATGATGCAATTGCCGGTAATCCATTTTTCTGCTCTAGCTTTCTACATGGCATATGCATTACATATGGCAGAAGTTGAAGTTCCGAAGAATTTATCATTTACTGGAATGGGTAGTAAATATATTAAATTGATTAGTAGTGCAGAATCTGATATATCCATGTTGGTTAATGCAATCTTCTCGTATGCAGGTAAAGTTTTGAATAATACAAAGTTAACAGAAGCTTCAGTAAAAGTATCTTTCGCTCCAAATCCAAAGGAAGTAACTGCAATTGGTGCACTGATATCATTAAATTATAATAAGGCTATCAATCCATCAGAAGACACTTACTTCGGATTCGAAGAAGAAGAACCTGGAAAGGTTATGCATTATCAGGATGTCACACAAGAAGTCCAAGACTCTGTAGTGAAGCTTTTTAGAAAGTTTACATCAATGTTCAGCGATTCAGTTGTTTTAGATGTTCTTAGTGATCTTGGATATAGCGTAGATTCTGATATCACAAATAAATTAAGTCAGTATGCTGTGCAAAGTCTTCGTCAAATGAAAGATAGTTCCTCAGAAGGTCAAAAAACAACAGATAAACTAAAAGAACCAATGTTCTTTTGGCCTTTAAAGAATTCTCTCTATATACTAGGAAAAGAACTTACTGATAGTGCTATAGAAGAAGTAAATGGTGTAAATTAATAATATACAGATGAATAAAGATAATCAAACCAGTTCAGACTCTATAAATGCATATATACCAATATCTGCTAATAGTTCAAATGATTCAACAACTGAAACATTTGCCACTATAGTACAAGAAACAACATTACCTACTACTACCACTGAAAAAGGTGGTAGTAGTGGTATGATTTCCTTTATATGTATTGGAATTTTAGCTTGTATTTGTTTTTATATTTGGAAAATAGTAAAAACAATCTCAGCAAGCACTCAAAAGATGCAAAATTTGCTTGTAGAGAATCAAAACCGGTTAAAAAATGCTGAAAAAAAAATAGAAATACTCAATAACGAAATAAAATCACTCACGAGCAAAGTATTTTCTATTTCAAAAAGCTCTACACCTAAGAATATTAACACGGTTATAAGAGAGGAGCAACCTATTTATCAATATACAGATAAAAAGGAAGAATCTTTTGAAAGTAATCAAGTTAAATTTGCGACCTTACAATCGCCCGATGAAAATGGTATTCTTCGTTTCTCTGAACGTTCCATGGTAGATTCCCCTTCCTCTCAAAAAATGTTTCTTTTGGAAATTGACTTAAAAAGAGGTATAGGAACATACAAAATTAATCCATCTGCAATTAATTTTATTTTGGGTGATTTGCAGATGTTTAAAGATTTTGTAAAGCCGTTCACATTTAGTGGAGATACCAATAATGTAACAATACAAGATAAAAGACCTGGTAAAATTTCCAAACAAGGAAATTACTGGGTTGTAGATGAACTTTTAGAAATAACAATTCGTTAAAAATAATTAATATGGCAATAGATATAAGAAGTCAAGAATTTGCTAACGCATGGAGAACTGTTTCAGAAGCTTTATTAGCATATTTTCAAAATGGAGAATTAGGAACATCAGTCGTTAGTCAGAGTAAGTCTGAAGAGATCAATCATATTGTGATTAATGAAAGTAAAGCAGATACTAATTCTGAAGAAGGTAAGACTATTCAGGATGTAAGGTATGCTGCTTGTCCAGTAAAACAAGTTGATGGTTCATATACTTTTAAAAACTTAAAAGAAGAACGTCAACAAGAATCTACGTATAAAATTACACGTTACGTAGGCGGTTATTGCGAATTTGAATTGTGCGACCTTCAAGGTGAAGCTAGACAAATTTTTAAAGATAATCAGTCTGATAGAATGCCATCTTCAGTAGGGACATCAACTGGAGAAATTACTGCAGATAATAAAATTCTCAACATTAAACTTGGAAAAGGAGTGATGGATGGCCGCTCTGTAAAAATCACAGAACCTCTTGCAGTAGAATTTAAATAATATCCTTAAAATGAAGAAAATTCTGTTATTTGCTGCAATTGTTTTTATTGGTATAATGTGCATAAAAAAATGTGATAGAGGAAATGTTACATCTGGCACACCAATAAATGGATATGTAGGAACAGTAAAGTCTGTTTCTGGGAATGTTTTAACTCTAACTTCTGGACTTCAAGCCCGTTTGCTTGGTGTTGAAGCTAATCGTACAGATGTTGAAATGTTCCTACGTTCTCAGTTTCTAAATAAAGAAGTAACATTATATGCTGATTCTCATAGTAAAACTCAATATATCATATCACCTTATGATATAGTAGATGTATATGTCGTTCAGAATGATGTTAGAACATACTGTATAAACAGACAAGTGGTAAGAGAATATCCTAATTCATATCATCAGTCTGAAACTTTTGATTCTCTTGGTTGGATTGGGCCAGCACGAATTCCTGTTGAAAAGAAAAACCTTGCGTTATATATGAAACAAAGGACTTTTCTAATACAAACACCAGAAGGTATAGGTACAGGATTCTTTATTAATGAAGACGGACTAGCTGTAACAAATTGGCATGTTCTTAAACCAGGTCAAGAAGGTAACTCTTTAGCAGTTTTATACCAAGATGATCCTAATGATAGTCAAGTCTATTCTAATAACAAAAGAAACTTTAAGAATATTAAATGGTCTTCGGATGTCAATGGTCTAGATGTAACAATTGTTTCTGTTGAATTAGAAAATGGTGAAAAAGTTCCATTCTTTGATATAGCAAGACAACGTCCTAATCAAGGAGATGCAGTAGCTACTTATGGAAATCCACATGGCTTGACCGCATCATTTACTAAAGGGCATGTATCTGCATTTAGAAAGGATCCTTTCAATCCTAATAGGAATGTGGATTTGATGCAGTACGATATGACGACAAATGGAGGAAATTCAGGTGGACCAGTTTGTGATATATATGGACAGATTGTAGCTGTTCATGAACTTGGTGATAAGTCAATGCAAAACACAAACTATGGAATAGATGCTATGCAGTTAAGAAATGTTCTTGACAAACTTGGCTTAAATTATGGCGGTAAGTAATATTTTACTCAAAACGATTATAAGAAAGTGTTGTCGAACATTATCGTATGTAGAAGAAGAACAGTTTTTTACATTCCCATTTTATCCCTATATATCAGATATTTGGGATAATATAAGAGGAGAAATACATTCTGAATTTCCAGAATTCTATCTCAAGGATTTTAATAATATTCTTCATAATTTAAGTGATATAGATAATCTATGTGAAAGGAATGAGGTCTCTCAGATTGCAGATTCATTAATACTAAATGGAGAGGTTCTTGAAATTTTCTTAGGAGGAAAAATTCACCCTCTTCGTTTAGTAAAAATGAAAGATGGACAATATCTAAATGTAAATACAGGGAATGGTTACGTTTTTGGTACAAAAAGTGAATTCTCTAAAGAATCACTTTTAGTAACATCTGATGGAAAAAATCTGGGAAAAATTAAATCTATTTCCCTTTTATATCTATCTTGTGAACATATTGTTTTAAGTAAATTATTTATAGGAAATTATTTTAATAATAAAGTTTCTGATTCACTTTGGCCAATTTTTGAAAAAGTAGTAAAAGATGGACACCCTAATAGCGACACAGATCTGTCTATTTACTTAACATTAGCAAAACAGATGGGGATTAATTCTTATACCCTTATAAATATTCTTAATGCAGGATCCCATTTATGGAGGTAAGTAATCAAATTCTAAAAATTGTAGAACAAAGAATAAGCAAAGACTCTGAATTATTTTTTATTGACACTGATATATATTGTTCACAATTTGGACTCAATATTATTAAAAGAAAAAAATTATTCGGAGTGTCACTTAATAGCGAAATAATATTACCAACTATATATGATGAGATTATTCTATTAACTTGTTCCGTGATTGCCACTAAAATTGATAATAGATATTCGCTATATGACATAAATAAACGAGAATATATAACAGAGTATGATTACATTTCGTTAGAACCTATTGAATCCTTTTGGAAATTAACAAATCCTCATGGCAAATCGATTATTCTGAACACAGTAAATAGTGTTTTATACTTGAATGAGAACTGCTATGAAGAATTTAATCTTAAACTGAATTATACAGAATATGTTTGGGCAAGAAAAGGAAATTTTTTTTATTACATTAATAGAAAAACTGGGAAACACATATCACTACCATGTATAGTTATGGCTTATGACACCCAATATGGAATGTATGGTAGGGATACAAACAATAAAGTTTTATATTTCGATGAATCTGGTGTAGAAGATGGAATTATGTTGCGTAAACAAGTTATTGATGCAGGTGGCTATCTTAAATTAACAAATTATACCTATAATTTAGAAGATATCATTGATGTGTACGGAAATATTTTGAACGTTTAACATGTATATTGTACAACAGTAACTAATAAATTAAAATCATATGAACAGTAAATTTGGAGATTGGGCAATAAGAATTTTCGCCATACTTTATGGATGTATATGTATTGGCTTGATAATTTACGATTGCACAATGAATAAACAACCCCAAAAAGAAAAAGAGTGTATCTTAAACATCGTTTTCGAAAATCAAACTTCATATAAGGATATTACAATATGCATGATTGAAAAAATCAAGCAAGATGGTAATCCAGATGTTCTTGATGACTATATCTATAATAAAGAAAATAAGCTCAGTAAAAGAAAATTTAAAGAGCTTATGAATGCAGATTTTTATATAGAAAAAAACGAGAATATAGCATTAGGTTTATTCCATCCAAATGTAAAATTAAGTTATAAGGATGAATTAAAAAACGAGTATTCTATTGTTTATTCCTTTTTAAATGCTGAAGTTAGATTCTATCTCAATGATAAAATCCATAAAGTAATGTTGATGTATAACCCAGATAAACTATCTGAATTACTTTATAATCTATAATTTAGTTATATTCAAATTATCATTATATGAAGAAAAAAAATTTACTTTTATTCGTATTTTCTTTTTTCTTGAACAATGCCATTGCTAATACTCAACTACATATGGTACTATTTGGCAATACTACAGATGGTAGTATTGGCCAATCAATGATGATAGATGTATCTTATTATGATTATCTATACTCTGAGTTGAAGATGGTTCTTGCTAACGAAGGTGTTGATGTAAAATATAATCGTTTTATCGGTAACGACTGTTCTCCACAAAATGTTAATAATTATTTAGACAATTTATCATGTAACGGAGATATTGTCTTTTTTATTTACACGGGACATGGAGGACGTTCGTATAGTGACACCTCAAAATTCCCAAGAATGTGTTTAGGAAGCAATTATGCTGACGAATGGATAAAAGTATCAAGAGTTGTTGATATAATCAAGTCAAAAGGAGCCAGATTTCAGATAATAGTAGCAGACTGTTGTAATTCTTATTATGATAGGCCTACACGACAAAACGCGGAAGGATTTGCTGGAAAAACAGGAATAATATCAGCAAATGTCATAAAAAAATTGTTTAATGAAGTTAACGGCAATGTGTGTATTACAGCAGCTTCTCCAGGAGAATATGGGTGGTGCAATAGTAGAGACGGGTCATTTCTTTCTTATTATTTCATCTCAACACTGCAGAATACTAATGAATCCATAACTTGGCAAGAGCTCTTTGAGACTATCTCAAATAAAACTTTTGAAAAGACTGACGTAATGTACAGAGATAAAGCTATTTCAAACTCACAGCGGCCTGTTTTTGATGTGTTTGTCAGTGAGAATAACACAAATGATGACAATCTTACAGATGACAACAACGGCAATGATCATACAATCGTTGATGACGATAATGTGAGGGATAATCCTGATTATAATTTTGATTGGGATTCTGATATCAATGACGGAAATCATAATAACAATAATGACAATTCGAATGTAAATGACTATGATTATGGTCGTGAAAAGATTAATAGCACAGCAATCTTTACATCTATTATTTATATTATAATTGGTTATTTCTTATTATCAAAGGTTCCTAATTTATTTAGAAATAGCGGAATATTATCATTTGCTTTTAAACTACTAGGTGTCCTTTCAATTATAAAAGGATTATTAGTATTATTTCCCTAGATATATAAATGTAACAATAGTATGTCGGTATTATTATATGTAGCCGTGAGAATCATTATCGGCTGGATTCTTATTGATAAAGTGCCTGTTTGGCTTAACTTGGATGGAATTATAGAGAAAATTGTTAAAGTAATAGGCGTTTTGATGATTATTAGCGCTTTGCTTAATTTATTATAGAATAAAATAATTTAAATGAAATATTGTGGTAATTGCGGGCATTGCAACGATGACAATGCAAAGTTCTGTGGTGGATGTGGAAAAGCATTTCAAATGACATCAACATCTTCACAGAATACATCTAATCCATCTTGGGTTGATCACATAAATGATTATGTGGGCAATGATAGACCTGCTGATCTGAACTGGAAAGTGTTATTTACTGATGTTCTAAAGAAACATTCCAAATCTGAGGCTGAGAATATATTTATATGTGGAACAAAGACAACAACACCTACCTTAGATAGCGTGTCTCAACAATGGCCACATCCTTGGCTATATAGTAGGGTGTTTTTTATGTTTGCAGTAGCCTTTTCTTTACTATATGTCTGCTGTGCTGTATTTGGAAACACCAATGCCATTCCTGGATTGATTGTTGTTGGGGCTTTTACTGTTCCATTATCAGGCTTAATCCTTTTTCTTGAAGTTAATGCCTATAGAAACATAAGTCTGTATGATATTGCTTTGATATTTCTTGTTGGTGGCTGTGCGTCCTTGGTGGCTACACTATTTTTGTTTTCTATTATTGGAGTTAGTGAACTTGATTTTATAGGAGCATTATTGGTGGGGCTTATTGAAGAAATCGGCAAAGCGGTAATTGTATATTATTTTATCAAGAAACTTGCCCGGCAAAACATTCTGCCAGGACTACTTATAGGTGCAGCTGTAGGTGCTGGCTTTGCGGCATTCGAATCCGCTGGTTATGCAATGAATTATTTGTTGGCAGGTGGATGGGATATGATGCTTGATGTGATATTTTTACGAGGATTTCTAACTCCAGGTGGTCATATCGCATGGGCAGCAATAACAGGAGCAGCAATGGTTATTGCTGCAAAGGAATGTGGCGAGACATCTAGTAATATATTGACAAACGGGAAATTCTTGCGATTATTTGCAATTCCTATCTTGTTACATGCATTGTGGGACTCTCCTTTGTCAAATATTGGAGCAGACATTTATCTACTACCTATAATTTTAACCTTTATAGTATGGGTGGTTGTTCTCATCCTGATTAATATGGGACTATCTGAAATAGCAAAAAATAAGATGAATTATTAACATGAAGCGTTGCGAGAACTGTAAGATAACTTTTTCTGATTCGGTTAATTTCTGTACCGAGTGTGGACAAACTTTGGTGTATGTGCCAGATACTCTCCCATATGATTCGGAAGAGAATCGGCAGAAGCCTAAAAGAAAGAAAAAAAGATCAATATGGAAAGTGATATTGATTACTCTTATCGTCATAGTAATCGGCTTTGTTGTTCTGCTTAACTATATCATGAACGCTGCTACATATCTGAGAGTGGAGCCTAATATGCTTGTGGCGGACAAGAATGGTGGTGAAACAGTTGTTGATGTCGACTATGATGGTTATGTATGGGTAATTAACCATATCCCAGACTGGATTGAGGTTGAGGAATATGAACAAAGTTTCAACATTAAGGCTGAGGAGAATCTAACAGGGCATAATAGAGAGGGCTCCATAACAGTTCAAAGTGGAGATTTTCTTGCTCAGGTAGTAATACTGCAGAAAGGACAAGCAACTTATATAAAAACATCTAAGACATCTCTTCATTTTGATGAGGACGGAGGTCGAGAAACAATTACAGTAGACACTGATGGTTGTGATTATACAGTAGAATATTCTGATTTTCTTTCCGTATCAACAAATGATGATGAAATAAAGATTAAAGCATATAGCAACTCCGATGAGTATCGTAGCGGATATGTGACTATTTCAGAAGATAATATAAGAACTCGCATACATATTACTCAGGGTGGAACTTGTAATAATTGTCATGGATCTGGAAGCGTTTCTTGTACCCAGTGTATGGGGCAAGGTGGCTGGGGATACGGTATGTTCTACTCTCAATGTTGGTTGTGTCTTGGTTCAGGCTCTTTGCAATGTGGAACTTGTTACGGAACAGGTGAAAGAGAGTAATTATTTCTAACCTGCGTAAACAAGGACGCTGCTATGTAAAATTTGAGAAAAGTAAGCTTCCAAAATTGACGTATTGACTAGTATGGCTCTTTCCCATACCTTCGTGCTAAACTTAAAACTTGAAAGATTATGTTTAGCGAAAAAGATTTTGAAAGACTGTGGTTCCTCTACAAGACCGAGGGCGAACCCCAAGGAGTTTCCATCAACTCATTCTGCATCAGCAACAACATTCCTTACACGGCATTCTATGACTGGTTCAAGAAGACACAGAAAAAGGTTGTACCTGTAGAGGTGGAAGGGATTCCGGAAGAGGTGATTCGGACAGGCAATGAAGAACGGCAGGATGTTGCTAAAGACACCCCCAAACGTACATCTCCCCATAGAGGAAGCATCATGGTAACGATAAGAACCCGTGAGGGCTTGTGCATTCAGAAGAAAGGCTTAGACTATCAGGGGCTGAAAACACTGGTAGAGAAACTGGAGGGCTTATGCTGAGCATAAACGGCCTTCACAACTTCTACTATCTTCCTGAACTTCACGATATGAGATGCAAGGCCCGGCGTATAAGTGAGATAATCCGCGGCAGGTATCACCGTGATCCGTTGAACGGCGATGTTTACATGTTCATGTCGAAAGACCATCGTAAGGTCCGTATGATACACTATGAGCGCAATGCCTACTACCTTCATGAGAAGTCCTTCATAAAGGGGTACAAGTTCATGAAAATAGAGCGTAAGGACGATGTGACAGTGTATAAGATAGACTGGAAAGACCTGGTCACGATACTTGAAACTCCGGTAATAACGAGCATAAGAATTTAATGATAAAACTCTGAAAATCAGCGATAAAAGTTCTCTGAATATTTGTATGTCTCACTGAAAATGAGTATCTTTACATAAAATTTAGAGAACATGGAACTGGAAGAACTCATAGAAAATACACTCAGACGCAAGCATCTTGAAGAGATGATGGACAGACCCGAGAAGGAGCATACACCCCTTGAAGGTATGGATAATGAGCAGATAAGGAGGTTCGCCCTGTTCCTGTTTGAGGAGAATCAGAGCAAGAGCAGGCAGCTTGATGAAATGATAGCACGACTTGATGAAATAGGAAAAGACCTGAAGGAGGCCAACCGTAAGATTGACTCCCTTACAGATGCCCTGCTTAAGGCAAACAGCAAGGCCGAGAAGGTCTCTCTTGAATATAAGATACAGCTGAAGGAATACAGAAAGCTTGAGAAGAAGCATAATGCCCTTGTCGAGCGTCTTTCCCTTATGAACGCCCAGACATACGCTTCATCCAAAAGTCTGAAGGGTATAGGACGCAAGAAGGTTCTGAAAGGAAAGCATGACGACAAGGATGATTTTGACGGAACTCCCACTGCTCCGACAACCGAAGTCCCACAGTCAGACCCTGCCGCATCATGCGACACGCGGGATGCTCTGGCCACTCCTCTTTCCAAGGAAAGACCGTATAGAAGAGGAATGAGATACAACAAGGATTGTGTAGGCACTCCGATAATACACAGGTCCGATTATACGATGCTCCCTAAGGGCTCTGTAGTGATATCATCAAGCTACCGTAAAATAAGAAATATCGTGAGCCACATTGAAGAACATCACTTTGAGGTGCTTAAGGTGAAGCATGCCGACGGCAGGATTGAAAGCATGTTCCTTCCCATGAAAGATGACGCCCGGGCTGACATCTACAATGAGATTGTACCGGGTACAAGCATTACGGCAAACATGCTCTCGTATCTTATGTTCAACCGCTTCCAGATGTCAACGCCAGCATACAGGGAAGCTAAAAACCGTCTGTCGGATATGGACTGGAACACTTCTGTCCAGAACCTGCTGAACTGGGCCGACAAAGGTGCAATGCAACTCAATAAGCTGATACCTGCCCTCAAGAAGATTGCCCTTCAGGACGGTGCGAACGTGAATGTGGACGAGACATGGCTTCGTTACCGGAGTTACGACTGTAAGCGCAAGACGTACATGTGGTGTCTTGTAAACAGGAAAGCCCGTATAGTCATCTTCTTCTACGAGGATACAACGGATGATAAAGGCATGCAGAAACATGGAGGCAGGAACCGGAACGTACTTAAGGATTTTCTTGGCGACTCTAAAATCAAGTCGCTGCAGAGCGACGGCTACAATGTCTATATGTATCTTGATGATGAACTTGTTGATGTGGAGCATCTGTGTTGTCTGGCTCATGCAAGGGCAAAGTTCAAGTATGCCTACGACCAGGGAAGCCTGCAGGCAAGAATCTTCCTTGAACTGATAGCAAGATTATACGGCATGGAAGATACTTACCGCCGGGAAAAACTCACTGCGGACGAGATTTACCGCAGAAGGAACAGTAAGGAAACGACGGAAATCATCGACAAGATAAGGACGGAACTTTATGATCTGCTGGCAAATCCGGATGAGAGCCGAAGCGAACTTATGAGCAAGGCCCTTAACTATCTGAAGAACTTCTGGAACCGGATCTTCGCCTACAGAAACGACGGTGAATACTCCATAGACAATATGGCGGCGGAAAGAGCGATAAGGCCAATCACTGTCCAAAGAAAGAACAGCCTGCTTTTCGGAAGTGTGAAGGGAATACAGAACTCCGCAATCTATAATACCTTTATAGAAACCTGCAAACAGGCAGGAGTCTCCTTCAGGGATTACTTCTGCAGGCTGCTCAGAGAATTAAAAAAGGGAAGAACGGATTACGAAAACCTTCTTCCCATGACAATATGCAAATAATAATCGTTAAATTTGTGGACTCTTTTTTTGACGGGTGCCTGCTGGTGCCCGTCTAAAAGGGGGCACCCTAAAATTGGAAGCTTACTTGAGAAAAGCAAAAGCACTATCATATCACTGTACGCTAAACATTTGTCTGAATAATTTAAATCAAGAGTTGCAATATGGTTGAATAATAATTATGAAAGATCAACAAATAGTAAACAATTTAATCATTGGCAATCACCGCACAATAAAAGATTTCTTTTTTGTGCGGTGTAAACCGATGTTGATATATATTGGACAATATTTCTGTCAGTATAAACAAACGCCAGAGGAACTTATTGGAGAATTCTATGAGTTCCTCTCAGCCGATGATTGGCACAAGTTAAGGATATTCAAATATACCTGTTCTTTGAATTCATATGTGACAATTATTGCTTCACGCTATTTTCAACATAAGCGTGATAAGGAATTGTTGCCGTTGGATGAGAATATTACTCTTGTTAAGAATTTACAAGATGATAGTAATGGCGATTCGTTATTTATGGAAGATCTCAATAAGATAATTAAAAGGTTACAACCATTTGATAGATTTCTTGTTCAGCGTATTCTTATAGATGGAGAGAAACCTAGAGATATTCTTGATGAGGCAAGGGTTGTTTTGGCAAGCGATCCCTCACTGACCACAGAAGCAAAGACAGAGGAGCAATTTGCTGGATATGTTTACACTCGTTACAATAGAGTGCGAAAAGGTTTACAAAAACAAATGGTTGCAATAGGATATGGAAAATAATTCAATTCAAACTAATAACTTTGAGTTACTAGGACGAGTTCTCGATGGGAACGCAACCATTGATGAGCGTAAGGACGTATTGTTTAATATGACTGATGCGCTTTTCGAGGAGTGTTTTTTGGTTGCGATGCGAGCAGCAACATTGTTTAATGAAAAAATAGAGGCTTATGGCTAAGTTCAATAAAATATCAGACGAAGAACTGGCTGCATATCTCGAAGGTATGCTTTCAGAGGAAAATTCAGCAAGAGTTGATGCTGCTATGGATATTGACACCCTGGAAGTGTTAAATGTATCTCGTAAGGCTCTTGATGAGTTTCCAACGGATAATGTTATCTCACTCCCTTCATGGGATAATGTTGCGGCAGCTTCAATACGACCAACGTATGAGTCATTAGCTATGGCTGGATTCTTAGGAGATAGTAATGCTGATGAAACAGCAGACGAGGAAATAGAAGAAGATGATGAATAATGAATCGTAAAGTCGAAGAATTAAAGCAAAGTATCAATAAGTCGGTTATGATTTACATAATCGGCTGTTGTTGTTTTGTATTAGTTGCTTTGGCTTCTTTATGGTTCGGATACTATGTAATCTGTTATCACAATGATCACGAATTACCACTTCAATTTACGGTTATTTCGTTGGCTGGAGGTCTGTTGCTGTGGGAAATGATAAAATCATTTCGTTTCAAGACCTCTTTACCAAAGACATTCAAACCTATAATAGAACAGGAATATCCTGCACTGTTCGCAATTATAAACGAAATTACGACATCTCTAAATCTGTCGCCTATTCGTAAAGTTTATATTTGTCCGGATGCTACTGCTGCGGTATTCATTCAGCCACAATTGCGAAATATACTTTTTGAACCAAAGAGGAATCTAGTTGTTGGTTTGGGGTTCTTAACACAGATGGATGATGATGAGATTCGAGCAATGCTCTATCACGAGTTTGGGCATTATGCTCAGGAGGAAATGAAGAATTCTATATCTGTTTATACAGTAGGACAATTCTCTCAATCATTTGTCTCCATTAAGGAAATGAAAAAAGAGAGTACATGGCAGCAGCAGTTGAAAGTACAGTTACTATTATTTACTTATTTTGTCATATGGATTTGTAATCGTATAAATAAAGCATATTCAAAACTGGCAAAACAAATGGAATATGAAGCTGATGATGTAGCGGCCAAATATGTTGGAGCTTCTACTTTACAAAGAGCATTACTTCATACTGCTTGCATACGATATAATTACGAAGTTATTCAATGGGGATTACAACAATTGCAGCCTCAGAAAATTCAAGTAGACAACATTTACCTGGCTCTGCATTTTGTTGGTAATTATTTTCGTCCGTCACGCAGACTTTTATCTTCTGAAGTTGTAAAACGAGTTGAAAGACTCGGAAAACTTAGATATGATAAACTCCCATTACAGTCTACGTGTAAGGTGAGGGAATATGCAATGCAGATTATTCCTTCACAATCTAATCTAACATCATCTTGTTCTGCATATCAATTTGCACAATGGCTACGTGAAGGGCTTATGATTTATATGCATCAAAGAGAACTTTCCACAGCTGTATTATTGGAAATTCATCTTGATAAGAAAAAGCATAAACTACCGTGGTTTGATGCCACATATAAGATTATGCTTGATGGTAAAGAAATCGGTTCTGGTAACTTCATAAAGGGTTATACACTCAAACGAAGAACATCTCCAGGCAAGCATGTTATTACAGCATATGCTCCATCAGGAATTATTTCAACTCCTTTTGAGTTTGAAGTGGAAACTAATAAATCATATAAAATAGAAATGGATTATAAGGTCTATCTCAAGGATGGGATATATGATGTGTTTGGATATCATATATTTAGCAAGTCAACTGAAAACGAACTGAAATAAAAATTATTTTAGCTAACAAAGGTATAAATGTGATATTGGAAACAGAATATCATGCATCTGTTGGGATAACATTTGAAATTGCCTGTGGGAATGCTTTTAGGGTAAACTGTATAACCGAATATGAACATAATAAAGTCTACATTTCGACAGAAAGTAAAGATGGAATACCTCGCCCCATAATACATCCTGGTGAAGATGGTGGTTTTTGTGAGTTTCATTTAACATCTCAGAAAAGAGGAGTATATACAGTCTTACATAAGCAGTTCTTCAGAGGCAGCCTTAAACGTATAAAACGATATTTAATAATAGTATTTTAAAAGGATTTGTTTTTGGCAGGATCAGTGATAGATTCTGCCTTTTTGTTACTCTAAATCTAAAAGTAGTAATATGATAAAAGAAGAATATAAAAATAAAGTACAGGGATTGATAATTGGTGATACATTAGACTACTCCGTTGAATTCATGAATTATTGTGAGATTGTTGCGAAGTATGGAGAACAACGAATCTACATATAGGAAAATCTACAGAAGGATTGGACGATGGAATCTATATCCACTGTTGGGGCAGAGTTGGACAAACAGGAACTATTGGGTTTACTTATACGTGTATCTGCTAAAAGGTAAAAGACTTTCAGCTGAGAGTATATATAAACAAGCAATTGAGAGTTTAATTTAAAGTTTTTATCAATGTCTAAAGTCTTCTAAACATCATATTTCATCTGAAACTGAAGAGAAGAAAAACTTTGTATGGCGATTTATCCCAAATGAATGTTTATAGCTTATAAATAGAGAATCAATGATATGAAACAGTTTTTATTTCTATTATTATTAACAATGTCTGTGTCTACATTTGCGCAGGATGACTACTATATCAAAAAAGCACAGAATTATCAACGTGAGGCGGAGTATTATCAGAAGAAGGCTGACGGATATCGACGTGAGGCAGAGTATTATTTGAAAAAAGCCGAAAGCTATCAGCGCGAAGCGGCATATTATACAAAACGTGGCGATATAGATCGGTCAAAGACACAAGCTCGATATGCTGAAAGTGCTTTAGATCATTACAAGACTCAGCTTCGATATGCCAAAAAGCTGATGAAAAAGCCGCGATGTATTTAAAATGGGCAGCTGACGCTTTAGGCAAACAATAAAAAAGGTATAAACTAATAAATTCAGAATTAATTGTAAATTTAATTAGTTTCTTTTGTTAAGAACAATGACTCGACAGACAATATGAATGTCTGTATTTATACAGAATTTTCTGATTGGTGGAATTTGAATAATGTAAAAGTATCTAAAGCTACAATAGTTACTAATAAATGCGATGTCAAACAAATTAAATAATGTAGTATGAAGTGGTTAGGATTATTCAGGAAAAAACAATTATTGAAAGAGGGGCCTAAAAATTCTGAGGCATTCAAGCTCTATAAGGAGTTATGTTCCGAAAGATTTACTATATATCCTTTTGAGACGAAAGAATTAGGTGAAGATATGATGTTAGTAAATGAAGTCGTTGCACAGTATTGGAAGCCTCGTTTTTTGTTAGACCAACGGATAAAGTGTGCATATGAGTTTATGGATCGTTGTGAGAATTTGTTGCATATTTCATTAAAGGACATTGATTGGGATACAATTCCTAGCGATGGATATTATTGTGCTAAAAACTTACGTGCATCATTTCCAATATCCATAGGCAAATTCGGGAACGGAGTCTGTTCGATTCGTTGGGAGCTTAATCCTGACGGACAATATTATATGGATGAAGATGGCTTTGGTATGATAGATGATGAGGAAATATCTGTATATGGATTCATTGACAGGCAGTTGAATGTGTTAGTGAAGTTTCGTTACATTAATGACGACTGGAAACAATTGAAAGAAATGCAGGCTGAAGCAGAGGAAATTGTAAAAAGACGGGCTCAATGATATAAATTAAAACGTTGAAGATAGAAACCGTAAGTCAATGCACTCTATATTTTGTCAAGCGACTAATATAGAGTGCATTTATTATGTGCATACTTGTTCCGATTAGAATATAAATTGTTAAATTAAAAAACATATCAAATGAAAACAAGGTAAGCATTCAGTAAACCCCGTCAGAACTCAGTCTTGATTCTTTATATTTTTGTA
>OGCN01001377.1_pt1 | contig 32713 bp, 30 predicted proteins | sample 1570181 | NCBI WGS metagenome assembly OGCN01 (sample SAMEA4370584, study PRJEB24528) | human gut metagenome | reverse complement strand
TGATGATATTTGGAATTTACCGGGGCGAAGTGGATGTAGTCTTTACAAAGGCAATTAATATCTGTATGGAGTGTATTGGAATTGGATAACAAAAAAATGAAAATTAATGAGTGGCCGCGCCATGGGATTCAGGCCCTGTGGGCGGCGCTTACAAACAGTCATGTTTCCGGATTTGTGACTGGAAAGATTTATACCGGAAAATTGAAAAATGTATGTGTTCCGGGGCTGAACTGCTATTCCTGCCCCGGGGCCACAGGTGCCTGTCCTATTGGTTCCTTTCAGGCAGTGATCGGTAGCTGGAATTTCAAAATGGCATATTATATAGTTGGATTTCTGATTTTTATCGGAGCTCTGCTGGGAAGACTTGTCTGTGGATTCCTCTGTCCGTTTGGACTGATCCAGGATCTTTTGAATAAGATTCCTTTTCCCAAAAAGATTCGGACATTCAGGGGAGATAAGCTGCTTCGTAAACTGAAATATGTGATTCTTCTGGTGTTTGTAGTTTTGATGCCATTATTTGTGGTGGATATTATGGGGCAGGGCTCCCCTTATTTCTGTAAGCTGATCTGTCCGGCAGGTACGCTGGAAGGCGGGCTTCCACTGGTGCTTTTGAATAAATCCATGCGCAGTGCAGTGGGATGGCTCTATGTGTGGAAGAATACGATCCTGGTGATCACAATCATACTCTCCATTATCATTTATCGGCCGTTCTGTAAATATATCTGTCCGTTGGGTGCTTTTTATTCTGTATTTAATAAAGTTTCTGTTTTCCGTTATCGAGTGGATGCAGAAAAATGCGTTCACTGTGGAAAATGTGCAAAAGCATGTCAGATGGAAGTAAATCCGGTGGAAAACCCGAACAGCTTAGAATGTATTCGCTGTGGAAGATGTAAAAAGATCTGTCCGACACAGGCAATTCAGTGTGGGACAAAAAGAAAATGAAATTTTTATATGGGCTTAATATCAGATGATAATCAATATTAAGCTTGTATAACTTCTTTTTTGGTATATAATACTATTAAAATCAAAAAAGAGGAGATTAGTTATGCCAGAAAAACATAAAAGAAAACATCTGACATCCTTTCAGATGATTATTTTAGGTTTTGCAGGAGTGATTCTTTTGGGATCACTCCTGCTTATGTTACCCGTCTCATCTGCGGAGAGAGTTGTAACGCCATTTGATCAGGCACTTTTTACTTCAACTTCTGCTGTATGTGTGACGGGTCTTGTTGTGCAGGACACAGGAAGCTACTGGTCAGGTTTTGGACAGGCAGTGATATTGCTGCTTATACAGACAGGCGGCCTGGGAGTTGTAACGGTTGCCGTTTCGGTGTTTATGCTGTCAGGACGAAAGATATCACTGATGCAGCGAAGTACCATGCAGGATGCCATCTCAGCACCAAAAGTCGGTGGTATTGTCCGCCTGACAAAGTTTATTCTGAGAGGAACGTTTCTGATCGAAGGAATTGGTGCGGTTTTGCTTCTTCCGGTATTTTGCCGTGATTTTGGAATAAAAGGTATATGGATGTCGATTTTTCATTCCATATCGGCCTTTTGTAATGCGGGATTTGATATACTTGGTACCGCAGATAACACTTTTGTATCACTGAGTGGTTATGCCGGAAATTTCTGGTTAAATATAGTGATTATGCTTCTGATTATCATTGGTGGCATTGGTTTTCTTACATGGGATGATGTTTATACGAATAAACTCCGATTTAAACGTTATCGTATGCAGAGCAAGATTATTCTGTTAACGACCGCAATCCTGATTTTTGTCCCGGCGATCTTCTTTTTTGTCTGTGACTTTGGACAGGTATCGATTGGGAAACGGACGCTGTTATCGCTTTTTCAGTCTGTAACGACAAGAACGGCTGGTTTTAATACCGCAGATCTGTCATCGATGACTGAGGTGGGACAGGCGATCATGATACTTCTTATGCTAATGGGAGGATCACCAAGTTCTACAGCAGGTGGCATGAAAACAACGACAGTGGCAGTCCTGCTTTTGAATGCGTTTGCGACATTTCGAAGTCGTGAGGATGCGGGGGCTTTTGGAAGAAGATTCGACAGTCAGGTAATAAAAAATGCCGCAACGATAGCAATGCTGTACTTTGTATTGTTTTTCTTTGGAGGAATAACCATCAGTGTTTATGAAGGGCTTTCATTGCAGCTTTGTCTGTATGAGGCTGCTTCAGCAGTAGGAACCGTAGGACTTACTCTGGGAATCACACCGGGGCTTCATATCCTGTCACGACTGATACTGATCGTGCTTATGTATCTGGGACGTGTAGGAGGACTGACCCTGATCTATGCAGTATTATCCAGAAGAAATATGAATGCCAAAATGCCATTGGAAAAAATAACAGTTGGATAAAGGAGAGAGAGCATGAAGAATATTTTACTTATTGGTCTTGGACGATTTGGAAAACATATTGCAATGCAGCTGAATGAAATGGGACACGAAATCATGGCAGTGGATATCAATGAGGAGCGAGTCAACAGAATCCTTCCTTTTGTTACCAATGCCCAGATTGGAGACAGTACAGATGCCAGTTTCCTGGAATCACTGGGAATAGGAAATTTTGATATCTGCTTTGTTACCATTGGAGGCAGTTTTCAGAATTCGCTTGAGACAACATCATTATTAAAAGAACTGGGAGCAAATCTGGTAATTTCCCGGGCAGAGCGTGACGTACAGGAAAAATTCCTTTTACGGAATGGTGCAGACAGAGTCGTTTATCCTGAAAAACAGGTGGCAAAATGGGCATCTATCCGTTATGCGGATGATCATATCCTTGACTATATGGAAGTAGATGCGTCTCATGCGATCTTTGAAGTAGCAATCCCAGATGAATGGATTGGAAGATCTGTTGGAGAACTGGATATTCGAAGAAGATATAATATAAATATTCTTGCAGTAAAAAAAGAAAGAGAAGTCAGTGTGACAATTTCTGTAGATACAGTTCTTGAAGCTGACAGTACGCTTCTGGTTCTTGGAGATTATAAAGCAATTCAGAAATTTTTCCACATCTGATAACAGTGAATTAACAGACAGGTGAAAGAAGTGATTTTCAGGAGGAGAGAGTCATGGTTTTTGGAATGACATATTTTCAGATATGCCTGTATTTTCTGGCTTATTCTTTTGGCGGCTGGGTTGTTGAAGTTATTTTTCATGCGGTAGCACTTGGAAAGGTTATAAACCGAGGATTTTTGAACGGACCGGTATGCCCTGTGTATGGATTCGGAGTGCTTTCTGTGTTTGCCATGCTCAATACGATCCAGAGTGGCGGACATCAGATGAATGATGCAATGATCTTTCTGTTTGGAATTATCCTTGCAACGGCAGTGGAGCTGATCGCCGGCTGGCTGCTGGATGTATGTTTTCATGCGAGATGGTGGGACTATTCAGATAAGCCGTTCAATTTCCACGGATATATCTGTCTGGAGTTTTCGCTGATCTGGGGACTTGCAATCGTTATGGTAGTAAAGGTTTTTCAGAAATATGTAGAAAGTCAGGCATCCCATACCCCGGCAACCTGGGAGTGGATCGTAATAGCTGTTTTATATGCAGTGTATCTGACAGACTTCATTGTGACGGTAGCAGTTATCCGTGGTCTTAACAAGAAGCTTACCAGACTGGACAAGGTTCGTTCTGATCTGAGAATTGTGAGTGATAAGCTCAGTGATACTCTGGCTACGACAACGATTGAAACTGCGCAGAAGGTTGGAGAAGGAAAGGTTCAGGCATCCCTTGCGAGGGCAGAATTCCGTGATGCAACTGCAGCACAGAAAGAAAAATCCATCGAAATGCTCCGCGTGAAGAGAGCAGAGCTCCAGGCACAGTTTGATGAGCTTTCCAATTCTATCACCAACCACACGATCGTTGGTCAGGGACGTATCATCAAGGCTTTCCCTAAGATGAAACACAGAGACTACTCTGAACTGATCCAGGAGCTGAAGAAAAGACTGTAATAAACTAAATTGAACCATTATACCCGAACGGGAGTATTTTGCTAAAAAAGATCACTGCATTATACCCGTTCGGGATTTTTGCTTATAGAATATATTTTGCAGTTTATGCAGAAAAACAACCATTTATGAATCCTGACAATATAATTTATTATTCCGTGATATGATATTTTCAGCAAAGTAAGAAGTGAGATCCACATAGGGTGGATGCGAAACAATAGTCAGAAACATACAGCTGTTGGCAGAAATAAAACAGCAGATAAGGATGGATTTCAATATGAGTTTAAAGTATGAAAATATCATAAGACAGATGACTCTGGCAGAGAAAGCACAGATGATGTCAGGAAAAAACACATGGGAAACGGTCGATTTTGAAAAATATGGTATCCCGTCTATGTTTATGTCCGATGGACCTCATGGCTTGAGACGGCAGGCACTGGCAGATAAGGATTCTATTTTCTATTATTATAAAAAACTGATCGAACCGCGTCATAAAGAAAGCATGCTGACAGAAGGAAATTACCAGCTTATCCTTCCGGAAGATGAAAAGATTTTTGCTTATCTGAGAAATACAGAAAATGAGAGCTGGCTTGTGGCAGCTAACATGTCCGAAGATACCATATCAACTGACGGGCTAAAAACTATTGCAAAAGAAAAGAGGATGTTATAATTGGGAACTCTGTTGAACAGACAGGGAAAGGTTTCAAAAAAACAGTTGAGGTCTTAAACAGACTGATTCAGAAAGGCCATCATATTGTTCCGGCAAGTGGACGTGCATTTACCCTTCTTCCAAATGAAGTTTTGAAATTGGAAGGAATACAGTATGCTGTTGTGGAAAACGGTGCTATTGTATGGGATTGGAAAAATCAATGTGCGATAGAAAAGGAGCCAATCCCGAAAGGAATGGTAAAGGCAACACTTGAAGACATAGAAAAACAGGCGTCCACTGGTTATTGTGCAGAGATTATTGTAAATGGTAAAGTCTATGCAGATATGGAAACACAGAAAGAACTGGATCGCCCGGATCTGGCGGAAAATTATGTGGAATATATGAAACGGAACCATATTTTTATCGAAAATCTGTCTGCAAGTACAGATTTGTTAGATGTTGCTGAAAAATTGAATATTTATTTTGACGATGTTGAACTCAGTGAAAATGTACGGGCAAAATGGAGAACAGAGTCGCAGCTTAATACAACAACTTCAATAAGCGGCAACGTAGAATTTACAGCAGCAGGAATCGATAAAGGACATGGTATTAAAATACTGCAGCAGCGCCTGGGCATTCCAAAGGAACACTGCATTTCCATAGGAGATGACGAAAATGATCTGGAAATGTTCGAACAGGTCCATATGGCAGTTGCAATGGGAAATGCAAAAGAAATTGTAAAACAGGCAGCGAATGAGATAACATTAGACTGCGATAAAGATGGTGCAGCGGTATTTTTAGAGAAATATTGTTAGATCAGAAATAAAAGAGAATATTTAAAAAGATATTGTATTTTAAGTAGAATTCTATTATTATGATCATGTGAGTTCAAATACGAATAAAACAATGCCTCAGATATATTTGTACAGACCCGAAAAGGGACATTTTTCGGTCTTTATAAGTGTTTCTGAGGCATTTTCTTTTTTGAAACCAGGAGGAGACAAGCAAATGAAGAAAAAATATCATGAAATATCACTTGCAAAAAAGTTTTCTTTTACAAGTATAATTATCATAGTTTTAACAATTTTATCATTAACGGTTTTGATTCGCATAATATATGAAAAATCAGTTCTGAATATCACAAGCGAAAGTTATAAAGAAAAATTTCAAATTATATCGGATAATAGCCAAAATGTTTTGGAAAATGCAGAAAAAATAGCGAAAGCTTTATTGACGGATGATGCAATTCAGAATTGGTTTTTGCTGAATTCTGAAGAAAATGCAGATCAGATAAAATACAAAATGCAGGTAGAAAGACGTTTGGACTATCTGGATGCTTTGTATTCGGATAAAGAATACAGCAGTATTTCATTATTTGATTCATATGGACATATTGTAAATTCTAACAGTATTCGTTCAGAATCACAAAAATATGAAAAATTTTTCTCGTTAGTTAAAGATAATTATAATGTTAAATGGATTGATTTGTATAACCTGTGTATTGAAGGATATGAGAAAAAAGGAATTGGATACATAAGATATTACAGAGATTATGATACAGGTATTATAAAAGGGTATCTGATGATAGAATATCAGTCTCCGTTGCTGATAAATAATTTTACCCATATTAAAAACGGAGAACAGGGAAAATATGTAATTGCGGATATGGAAGGAAATACCAAGATTGAAAATGATAAAGATATATCTGAAAATATCGGAGATAAGGATTATTTTAAATGGGCAATTACAAATCAAAAAGGTGGAAAAGTATTTAATATAGATGAGGAGCGATATCTTGTCACGACTTCAGAGATTCCTACCCTGAATTGGATAATGATTGGCCTGACACCGGTCAAGGAATTAACCCGTGCAGGCAGAAATATTATACAAATCATATATATGGTCGGATTTATTTCAGTGTTGTTAAATATTGTTTTTAGTCTGAGAGTTGCTTACAGTGTAACAAAACCATTAATGGAGCTGACACGCACCATGTCGAGTTTTGGAAAGGGAAATCTGTCTGTAAAAGTACCGGTTTTGTATATGGATGAAATTGGTATTTTGTCAGAGGCATTTAATAAAATGGCAGAAAAAATCCGACAATTGATAGAGCAGGTTTATCAGGAACAAAAGGCCAAAAGAAAACTCGAGTTGGCTGCATTACAGGCACAGATTAATCCGCATTTTCTTTATAATACATTAAATAGTGTAAGCTCACTGATTCAGATGGAATGTCTGGATGATGCATTTGTAATGATACAGGCCATTGGTACTTTTTATAGAACGTCATTAAGTGATGGTAAAACTTTGATATCCATACAGCAGGAAATGATTAATATTGAAAATTATATAAAAATACAAGAGTTTCGTTATGGTAATAAAATTATTTATAAAATTGATATAGAAGAAGAAATCCTGAAAGAATGGATTGTCAAATTAACATTGCAGCCATTAGTGGAAAATGCAATTTATCATGGGGTAAAAGAAAAACGTGGTCAGGGTATCATTGAAATAAAAGGATGGAAAGAAAATAATAAGGTATATATCACAGTATCAGACAATGGAACAGGTATTCCTAAAGAAAAATTAATTGATCTGTTTAGCATGGATACAAGAGAAAAAGAATCAGCCTTTGGACTATTTAATATTCAGCAAAGACTGCAGATTTATTTTGGAAAAGAATATGGACTTCATTTAGAAAGTAAGGAAGGACAGGGTACGATTGCAACAGTATGTTTGCCTGCAGGATTTAAGAAGGAGATTGAAAAAAATGAAAGCATTTCTGGTTGATGATGAGTTTCTGCAAAGAAAACTAGTTAAAAAATCTGTTGATTGGCAGAGTATCGGTATAGAACTCTGTGGAGAAGCAGAGGATGGAGAAGAAGCACTGGAAAAGATATTTATGCTGAAACCGGATATATTGATTATGGATATCAATATTCCTTATGTGAATGGTATTGAAGTGTCAAAAAAGGTAAAGAAAGTATTTCCGGAAACACAAGTGATTATTCTGAGTGCATATGGAGAATTTGAATATGCAAAAGAAGCGTTATCCTTTGGAGCATTAAGTTTCGTTCTGAAACCACTTAATCCAAAAGAACTGACCAGTGAGTTAATGAAATGTAAAGAAAAGATTCAAAAAATTCAACAACAGAAGCTCTCAGTAAAAAAAATGCAGGAAGCGATTACCCAGAATCAGAAAGAAAAAATCTTATTGGAACAGATTTCGGGAATAAATATATATGAAGACTCAAATGAAATATGGAATCAGTTGGGCATCTCTACAAAAAAACAAATTGTGGTACTCATTGCCAGATTTCAAGGGGGAAATAATGATAAAAGAGTCTTTGAAATAGAGGAAATGATACAGGATTATTATCCGGAATATGAAATGATAATAATAAATCAAAGGTATACGTTTGTTTTGTTTGGAGAAGCAGATATGGCTTATAAAACTCAAATGCTCTGCACTTACTTACAAGAGGTGATGAACAAAAACAGAACGTGGAATGGTGGTATCAGCAGAGTTCATGATAACATTAGAGACCTGAAAAGTGCATATCGTGAGGCATACTCAGCAGCGCAGAAGGGAAAGAAAGATAATCGTCTGTTAATATATGAGCCCGTAGATATTGTGGAGATGCTGCAAACATTAGATTATGATCCATCTGTGTTTCTGTACTATCTCAGAAAAAATGAACATGAAATGTTATATAAAGAAATAGAAATAATGTTTGATCAAATGGAAGAAAAGAACAGTAGTCTTTATGTAGTACATTATGTGGTAATGGATCTTTTTATACATATTTCTTTTTTTATGTCGGAGGCAGGAGTTGATTTCTCATGTGTAATAAAAAAGGAACAGCAGGAATTGACAAGTTTGCAGAATAATGGAAGTATCAAAGAAATTAAAAAGACATTGTTGGACATTCTTGAAAAATGTTTTGGATGTATGAAAACCAGAAAGATTCCGGTGACACAAAGAAAAGTTCAAGATGCAATAGATTTTATAGATGACAATTTTTATAAGAAAGATATGAGTTTGAATATGGTAGCTGGTGAAATCGGAGCAAATGCCAGTTATCTGAGCAGTATTTTTAAGAAAGAAAAAGGTTGTTCTTTAAGTAGATACCTTACTCAGGTACGCCTGGAACAGGCAAAGAAATATTTGATCGAATATCCAGATAAGACACTTATAGATATTTCTGAGTCGGTAGGATATAGTGATGTATATTATTTTAGTAAAAACTTTAAAAAGTACTATGGGATTTCTCCTTCAAAATATATGGAAGAAAGAAAAAACTAAATATCTAAAATTTTTCCCACGCATCTAAAAATAGTACATTCACGAATTGCCATAAAAATGATAATCTTACCTCATCAAAAAACAGGAGGGGAAAGGAAATGGCAGAAAAAGAAATTCCATTTAGACAGATCCATCTGGATTTCCATACCAGCGAGGCTATTCGGGGAGTGTGTTCTGAATTTGATGCAGAAGAATTTGCACAGACGCTGGAAGATGCACATGTCAATTCCATTACATTGTTTTCCTGCGGACATCATGGGAATTTGTATTATGATTCAAAAATATTTCCGGAAATGGTACATCCGGGATTGGCACACAGAGATCTCTTACGAGAACAGTCAGAAGCATGCAGAAGACACGGGATTCAGGTAAATCTGTATACAACCATACGTTGGAATAAGCGTATTGCAGATATGCATCCAGAGTGGATTTGCATCGATGAAAATGGTGCATTGCAGGATTACAAAGGAAAAGGATATTTTGAGGCGGGATTTTATAAAAATCTTTGTGTGAATACTCCGTACAGAGATTTTCTGAAAAAACAGTTCGGTGAAGTACTTGAAACGATTCCGGGAGACGGAGTCTGGTATGATGCCGCATTTATGAATGAGTGCTGCTGTCCATCTTGTCAGAAGCTTATGAGAGAGCAGGGATTAAACCCGGCAAAAAAAGAGGACAGGCAGGAATTTGCAAGATGGACTTATTATGACATGGTGAGAGACCTTACTGCATTTGCTAAAAAGTATAATCCGGATTTTCATGTATGTTATAATAAAGGACATTTGGGATATCTGGATAAACCAGTTAAAGAAGACTATTCTTATTTCTCTTTTGAATCACTTCCAGGTGTAGAGTGGGGATATCTTGATTTTCCGGTTTCTGCAAAATACATGAGAAATTTTGGAAAAGAATGTCTGGGACTTACAAGTCGATTCCATACCGAATGGGGAGATTTTCATGCTTTTCGTAATGAGGCGGCGATGGAGTATGAAGTGTTCTCTATGTTGGCACATGGATGCAAGTGCACAATTGGAGACCAGATGGACTACTGGGGAAAATTAAATACAGATATGTATAAGCAAATCGGAAGAGTATACAAATCTGTAGAAGAAAAAGAACCCTGGTGTGAAAATGCAAAACCGATTTCAGAAATTGGTGTATTTACTGCTGAAGAGTTTTATGCAACAGGTGTTGCAGGTCACATTCCAGGAGCGTCAGAAGGTGTAGCCAGATTGTTAATGGAATTAGGATATCAGTTTGATTTCATTGACAGTACGCTTGATTTTGACAAATACAGACTCTTAATACTTCCGGATGTAATCCCAGTAGATGAAGAATTAAGAGATAAATTAAGTACTTATCTGAAAAAAGGCGGCAAGCTTTTAGTGAGTTATCAGTCTGGCCTTGACAGAGCGCATCAGAAGTTTATGATTCCGGAACTTGCTGTTGTTTATAAGGGAGAGGCACCTTATAGTCCGGACTTCATCTGGCCAAAAGAACATTTATCTAAAGATTTAGCAGATGCTGAGCATGTTATGTATGATAAAGGTACTCTGGTAGAAGCCACAGATGAAGCAGTATTTGTACAGAAGGTAATTCCTCCGGTTTTCAATCGTACATATGAGCATTTTTGTTCTCATTTACACTCACCGTCAGGAAGAAAAGAAGCTTATCCGGGAATTGTTGAAACAGAAAATACAGCTTATTTTATTCATCCTATTTTTACGACTTATCAGAACTGGGCACCGGCATGGTTTAAGAAACTGTTTCGAAATGAGTTGGAGAGACTGCTTCCAGATCCAATCATACAGCATGATGGGCCATCAACTACGCAGGTCACAGTGCTTGAACAGAATCAGGAGAACAGAAAAATTGTTCATGTATTACATTATGTGCCAGTGAAAAAATGTAAGAACCTGGAGATCGTAGAAGATGTAATTCCATTGTACAATCTTAAAATTACGATGAATGAGGATCGTAAGGTCAGAGACATATATACAGTACCTGACAGACAGAAGATTGTCTATGAACAAAATGGAAGCGAACTTGACTTTACTGTAAAAGAAGTCAATGGACATCAAATGATTGCAATCTGTTATGAAAACTAAATTATAATGATTATCGGGAGGTATTTTATGAAAGGAAGAAAAGTTTTAGGAATCATTTTAGCAGCAACGATGGCATTAACATCTGTTTCACCTGTACTTGCAGCAGATAAAGTAAAGATCACTTTTATGAGCCGTGATAGTGGAGATACTCCAATGGCAAAAGTATATGAGGATCAGATTGCAGCTTTTATGGAGGAAAATCCAGATATTGAGGTACAGAACGATTCAATTTATGAAGAATCTGCTTATAATAACAAGTTAAAAGTTGCTCTGTCTACAGGTGAAACTCCAAATATCTTCTATTATCCGGCTATTGCAGGATTAAAAGAATGGGCTCAGAATGGAGTACTTCTTGATCTTACAGAATCTCTTAATGAGGATGAAGACTGGAAGAACACTTTCCTGGATGGAGCATTGGATACATATGATCTGAGTGCATATGGAGCTGATGGAATTTATGCACTTCCAAATGAACTCAATGTAGATGCAATCTTTTATAATAAAGCTCTGTTTGAAAAAGCCGGAATTGAAAAAGTGCCAGAAACCATGGACGAGTTATATGATGCAATTGATAAACTGAATGCAGCAGGAATCACTCCATTTGGTGTGGGTGGTAAAAACACATGGGTAATGGGTCATATTTTTAACAATATTCTTGCAAAAAGAATCGGCCATGACGGAATTGTAAAACTTGGTACCGGTGAAAAGAAATGGACAGATGATGATGTGGTAGAATGCCTGCAGATTACAAAAGATCTGAAAGAAAAGGGGGCTTTTGCCGAGGGCTTTGAAGGAATGGACTATAATACACAGATGAATCAGTTCCTGACAGGAGAAGTAGCTATGATTTCTCACAGCAGTCCTATCATACCAGAAATGTTTAATTCTGAATCAGAGATCCTGGATGATATTTCATTCTTTGCATTCCCATATTTTGAAGACAAACCAGAATTTAAAGATACACATGTTGTATATACTTCTGGATGGATGCTTTCCGGAACTATGTCTGATGAAGAAAAAGAAGCTACTTTAAAACTCATTAAGTATATGACATCAAAAGATTCCATTCAGGAACGAATGGATGCAGCAATGCGAGTAGCTCCTTATAAAGATATTACAGCACCGGACAGTGCTCCGCAGATCTTTAAGGATATGGTTGAATACACTGGAACTATAAGTGATTCAGTTGGAGAGTATTTTGATTATGACACATGCTCTACTCTGGTAGATACTTCGCGAAACGGAATTTTAAACATGATGCTGTCTGATTCAGCTGAAGATACAGCACAGACTATTCAGGCAGATATTGATGCAAACCGTCCAGAAAGCTAAATTATGAAGCAAAAGGAAGGGACATAACGCACCCTTCCTTTTGTTTACTCAAAACAGGAATGAGGAGGGTGTTTATGGAGAAAATCAGAAGAAATAAAAAAGTGATTGCGGCATTTTTAATACCGGCGATTCTAATATATCTTTGTTTTGAATTGATTCCAGTAGTTATGTCAATTTATTTTTCCTTTAATGATTGGCCTGGAATTCAGGCTGTAGCACTTAAATTTGTAGGTTTGAAAAATTACAGGAATATTTTTCATAATGCAGTTTTTCTTAAATCATTACAAAATGTTCTGATATACGTAGTAATCAGTGTGGTTCTTCAGGTGCCATTAGGATTTGGGCTGGGTCTTTTGATTCATCATTTTAAGAGAGGACAGAGATTTTTTAAAGCAGCCTTTTTCATACCTATGATCTTATCAGTAACAGCAGTGGCATTATTATGGAATTTTATTTATTTTCCAAATGAAAAGGGAATTCTTAATAGTTTGCTTATTAAAATTGGCCTTTCAAATTGTATGCAGCAATGGCTTGTAAATCCGAAAACATCACTGATGTGCTTGATTATTGTAAGCACATGGACAAGTGTTGGTTATTATATGATTATCTGTTTAGCAGGACTTACCTCGATTCCAAACTCAGTTTTGGAAGCTGGTGAACTTGACGGTGCTACAGGATGGAAAAAAATTTGGAATATTTATATACCAATGTTATGGGAACCATTAAAAATGTCTACCATTATGGTAATAACAGGTGTACTTAAAATTTTTGATACTGTATATATTCTTACACCGACAGGTGGAACAAATAACTGTACGATTGTTCCTGCACTTCTGATGTACAATGAAGCATATCGATATGGACACTATGGAACCGGAAGTGCTATTGCAACCGTGATTTTTGTACTGAGCGCTGCAGTTTCTATTCTTAGTCTGACACTAATGAATAAAAAAGAATCTATAGAATATTAAGGGGGGAAAGAAATGAAATCAAAAAAACGTTCCACAGGACAATATATATGTTTTGTAATTTTCGTGATTGTGGCATTGATTAATATATATCCGCTGGTATTCTCGATTTTTTGTTCATTTAAAGGTAATCTGGAAATCTTCTCATCATTTACTTCACTGCCGAAGAGATTAAGATTTGAAAATTATGTAACAGCATGGAAGGTTGGAAATATTGGCAGATATTTTCTTAACACAATTATTCTTTCAGTAGGAACACTGGTAATTGCCGGGCTTTTTGGCGCAATGGCATCATATGTTCTTGCAAAATTCAGATTTCGTGGAAAATCAAAAATATATCTGTTATTTATATCGGGAATGATGATTCCTATTCAGGCAGTATTGATTCCATTGTCATACATATTTGGAAAATTAGGGATAATGAATAATTATCCGGTGTTGATACTTTTATATTCGGCTTTTTGTTTTCCAATGACGGTTCTGGTTTTGACTGGATTTATGAATGGAATTCCTACAGAACTGGAAGAAGCGATGGTTATAGATGGGGCAAGTATTTTTCAAGTATTTTTTAAGATGATATTGCCGTTATCCGTACCTGGAATTGTAAGCGTTTCAATTTTTAACTTTATTCAGGTCTGGAATAATCTTCTGTTTCCGCTTATTTTTATATCAGATAAAAATAAAGGAACAATTTCGATGGGATTACTTGCATTCTTTGGAGAATACAGCACCGATTACAGCTCCAGTATGGCAGGAATATGCCTTACTACAATACCAGTAATTATCGCATATGTATTTTTCCAGGAAAAAATAGAAAATGGTTTGATGAGTGGAGCTATAAAAGGCTGATTCTGTTTTTATTTCTTCATGATCTGAATCCTTTTACGGTTATAAACCAGATGCAGATACATGGCATCCTGTGCCCGGAGTGGGTCATGGGATGCTATGGCATCCGTAATCTCACGGTGAGTTTCTATGGTTTCCTCATGCAGGGTGCCACCTGTTGTTTCAACAAAGAGAGGAATAGAACTGTTGATCACAGGAATCAGTCGTGGAACCACAACGTTTTTGCTGCTCATAGCGATCGCTGTATGGAATTCGATATCTTTTTGCGTGTGATCCTTATGAGTTTTTAATAATTTTTCAACTTCATCGCAGAGAGCGGTGATTTTTTTTATGTCTTTTTCGTCGGCATGTGTGGCGGCTATCGCCGCAATAGAAGGCTCGAGGAGAAAGCGTACTTCCAGGAGGTCATTGATCAGCTTCTGTTTGTTGCCGATAAAAGTAAAGCCCAGCGGATCTTCCACCATTCCGGGTGAAGAGGCAATGTAGGTACCGGAACCCTGACGAATCGTAACAATATTGCGGGAGGCGAGAAGCTTCATAGCTTCACGGACAGAACTTCTTCCAGCGTTCAGACGCTCAGACAGAATGGTTTCATTAGGTAATTTATCTCCTGGCTGCAGATTCTCTTCTAAAATAAGTTCAATAATGTCTTCGGATATTTTTTGAGGAAGACTTTTCTCTTCAGATGACAGATTCATCATATGATTTACCTCATTTCTAATAGTTGTAATTCTTTCCTTCTATGATAATGTCTTTTAAATCCAATGTCAAAATGATAAAATGCACAAAAATAGATACAAAATTTTAGATAAAATTCCAGTATTGCGTTTTTTGTAAAGAGAATATATGATAAATACATCAGATGAATTCAAAGAAAAATACCTAAAATATCGGAGAAAAACATAAAAAACAGCAAAATAGGTCAGATGAATTCATGGGAAAAACGTAAAACATCAGATGAATCAAGGAGGTAAAAGGAAGAAATGGAAGAAACAACTTTTGTGGCGGATCCGATGAGACTGATGATCGCTGCTGCGGTCGGGATTGTGATCCTGCTGGTACTGATCATCAAATTCAAGCTTCATCCGGTTCTGTCAATGATGATTTCTGCCATCATTATCGGAGCAGGAGCAGGAATGCCGCTTACGATGATCTCAGACACGGTAGAAAAAGGTGTTGGAAAGACACTACAGGGAATCGCACTGCTGGTAGGATTAGGTTCCATGTTTGGAGGAATCCTCGAAGTAAGCGGGGGCGCTCAGAGAATAGCAGAGACGCTAATCGCTAAATTTGGTCAGAAGAAAGCCGGATGGGCACTTGGACTCACAGGACTTGTCATTGGTACGACAGTATTTTTTGAAGCTGGTGTTGTGGTACTGATTCCGCTGGTATTCAGTGTTGCAAAACAGACCAAAAAATCCACTCTGTATTATGCAATCCCACTTCTTTCAGGTCTGGCAAGTGGATATGCGTTTGTCCCACCGTCTGCAGGATCCGTACTTGTGGCAAATGCACTTGGTGTGAATCTGGGAACCATGATCATGGTAGGAGTTCCAACCGCACTGATCTGTATGATGGTTTCAGGAATCTTCTGGGGAAGCTTTATTGGTAACAAAATCCATACAGAGCTTCCGGCAAATGTGGAAGAGATTAAAGATGATGGAAAAGAGCTCCCGCCTTTTGGACTGGTCCTGGGAGTGATCCTGATTCCACTTGTTCTGATTCTTATTAGTACTTTATCAAAATACATGCCGCTTCCGGCGGGCGTTCAGGATGTTCTTGGATTTATCGGAAAACCATTCCTGGCATTAACGATCGCAACTCTGGCATCCATGTATTTTCTGGGAATTAAAAGAGGGTTTACCGGCGCGCAGTTAAAGAAAATTCTGGATCATTCACTCAGACCGGTTGGTATGATCCTTCTGGTAATCGCCAGCGGTGGAGTGATTCGCTGGATGCTTCAGGATTCCGGTCTTGGAAACATTATCGGACCAGTACTGGAGAAGAGTGGTCTTCCATTAATTCTGATCGCATTTCTGATTGCACTTCTGGTCAGAGCATCTGTAGGAAGTTCCATCGTAGCAATGACAATGGCATCCGGAATTATGGCAACTATGCCGGCCGTAATGGATACGAGTATGATCTACAGAGCTGCAATGTGCTGTGCGATCTGTGGTGGAGCAACTGCACTGAGTCATGTAAATGATGCAGGATTCTGGCTGGTAACATCTTTCCTTGAGATTGATGAAAAGACAACCCTGAAATCCTGGACGATCATGGAGACACTGATCGGTGTTACGGCACTTATTGTAAGCTTTATTGTTTCAATATTTGCATAGGAGGCAGAGCACAATGATAAAGATACCGGTTTACCTAAGAGATATGTATGATGCAAAGCATTTAGTACAGGCGGCATCTGGCTGCAAGAAAGATGTAGATCTGATTTGTGGAAGATATATTGTAGATGCCAAATCGATGCTGGGTGTGTTCAGTTTACCGACATTTGATTCGGTAGAACTTGGAGTAGAAGAAGAGGACGAAGAGAAACTCAGAGAAACACTGGAGAGTTTAAATCTTATAAGAGAATAAAAATGGAGGAAAAAATCATGCAGTTAAAAAGTCAGGAAATGAGAAAACTTGCACCGGAGCTTGATCCGCTGCGTATTGGAACCGGATGGACAAAAGAAGATCTGGGAAAAGTTCAGGTTATGGTTGAGAGTACTTATGGTGACAGTCATCCGGGAAGCGGACATCTGAATATCCTTGTAGAAGAGGTACGCAAAGGAATTGCAGAAGAAGGTGGATTTGGAGCACGTTACCATTGTACAGATATCTGCGACGGTGAAAGTCAGGGAACAGACGGAATCAACTACAGTCTGGCAAGCCGTGAGATGATCGCAAATATGATCGAGATTCATGCAAATGCAACACCGTTTGATGCAGGTGTATATCTTTCAAGCTGTGATAAAGGTGTGCCGGGAAATCTGATTGGACTTGCCAGAGTAAATATCCCGTCTGTATTTGTTCCTGGTGGAACCATGAATGCCGGTCCGGAAATGCTGACTCTGGAACAGCTTGGAATGTACAGTGCAGGATTTGAACGTGGTGAAATTGATGAAGAGAAGCTTGACTGGGCAAAATGTAATGCATGCCCAAGCTGTGGAGCATGTTCCTTTATCGGAACTGCATCTACTATGCAGATCATGGCAGAGGCACTTGGTCTTGCACTTCCGGGTACAGCACTGATGCCGGCAACCAGTCCTGACCTTCTTGACTTTGCAAGAGAAGCAGGAAGACAGGCAGTAAGAATCGCACAGATGGAAAATATGCGTCCTTCTGACATTGTGACCATGGACAGCTTTGAGAATGCAATCCTTGTGCATGCTGCAATTTCAGGAAGCACAAACTGTCTGCTCCATATTCCGGCAATTGCACATGAGTTGGGTATTGAGATTACAGGAGATACTTTTGACAAACTGCACAGAAATGCAAGATACCTTCTGGATGTACGTCCGGCAGGCCGCTGGCCGGCAGAGTGCTTCTACTATGCAGGTGGTGTACCGGCAATCATGGAAGAGATCAAAGAGCATCTTCACCTGGATGTAATGACCGTTACCGGAAAGACATTAGGAGAAAACCTGGAAGAACTGAAGAATAACGGATTCTATGAAAAATGTGATAAATGGCTTCAGGAGTTTAACAAACGTTACAACGTAAATGTTACCAGGGAAGATATCATCCGTCCGTATGACAAATCCATTGGAACAGATGGAAGTATTGCAGTTCTTCGTGGAAACCTTGCTCCGGAAGGCGCCGTAATCAAACACACTGCATGCCCGAAGGAAATGTTTAAATCTGTTCTTCGTGCGAGACCATTTGACAGCGAAGAAGAATGTCTGGATGCAGTTCTGAAACATAAGGTTCAGAAGGGTGATGCAGTATTCATCCGTTACGAGGGACCAAAGGGAAGTGGAATGCCGGAAATGTTCTATACTTCTGAGGCAATCAGCAGTGACAAAGAACTTGGAAAGAGTATTGCGCTGATTACCGATGGACGTTTCTCTGGTGCATCTACCGGTCCGGTTATCGGACACTGCAGCCCGGAGGCTGTTGATGGTGGTCCGATTGCACTTGTTGAAGAAGGCGACCTTATCGAAATCGATGTTATGGAAAGAAAACTGAACATCATCGGAATAGCAGGAGAGCGCAAGTCTATGGAAGAAATCGATCAGATTCTTGCAGAAAGACGTAAAAACTGGAAACCACGTGAAATGAAATACAAAAAAGGTGTACTCAGACTTTTCAGCCAGCATGCTGCAAGTCCGATGAAGGGAGCCTATCTGGAGTATTAATTATGAAGCATAAATTTATTACGATCGGCGAGATCATGCTTCGACTGACTCCGCCGGATTATGAAAAAATCAGAACAGCAACATCTTTTGAGGCAAGATACGGGGGAAGTGAGGCCAATGTGGCCCTCTCCCTTGCAAATCTTGGAGTAGATGCATCATTCTTTACAGTAGTTCCGGGAAACAGTCTTGGAAAAAGTGCCGTTCGTATGATGCGAAGCAACGATGTGAATTGTGACAGCGTAGTTTATTCAACAGAGGAAGAGACACCTACACATCGCCTTGGAACCTATTATCTGGAGACAGGTTATGGAATTCGCCCCAGTAAAGTAGTCTATGACAGAAAACACAGTGCTTTTTCAGAGTACGACTTCAGAAAAACGGACGTAAAGAAACTCCTGGAAGGATACACATGGCTTCATCTGAGTGGTATCACTCCTGCACTTGGCAAAAGCTGTAGTGAGCTGATTTTGACCTGCTTGAAGACCGCAAAAGAAAATGGCATGACAGTCAGCTTTGACGGAAATTTCAGAAGTACATTGTGGAGCTGGGAGGAAGCGAGAGATTTCTGTACCCTCTGTCTTCCATACGTAGATGTTCTCTTTGGAATTGAACCGTATCATATCTGGAAAAACGAAGAAGACCACAATGCTGGTGATGCAAAAGATGATATTCCATTCCAGCCGGATCGTGACCAGCAGGAAAAAGTTTTCAAAGCTTTTGTAAAGAGATATCCAAACATCAAATGCATTGCAAGACATGTACGTTTTGCACACAGCTGCAGTGAGAACAGTCTTTCCGCATATCTCTGGTTAAATGGAAAAACTTACGAGAGCAAGCGACTGACTTTCCATATTCTTGACCGTGTCGGTGGTGGAGATGCATTCGTAAGTGGTATCATTTATGCACTGATGAATGAATACACACCGGAAGATATTGTAAACTTTGGTGTTGCGGCAAGTGCAGTGAAGCATACAATTCATGGTGATGGAAATATCACAGATGATGTTTCTCTGATCAGACATGTGATGGAAATGAATTTTGACATTAAAAGATAACATAGTTTTTTGAGTGAAAGGAAATTCAAATGATGGATATAGCAGAGAAGTTTCAGAAAATCGGAGTTGTTCCGGTAGTAGTACTGGAAGATGTAGAGGATGCAGTTCCGCTTGCAAAAGCACTTGTTGAAGGTGGACTTCCATGTGCAGAAGTTACATTTCGTACTGAGGCAGCGGAAGAATCTATCCGTCTTATGGCAGAGCAGTTTCCGGATATGCTTGTAGGAGCAGGAACTGTTCTTACTAAAGAACAGGTGGATGCAGCTGCTAAAGCAGGTGCAAAGTTTATTGTAAGCCCAGGATTTGATCCGGAGATCGTAGACTACTGTCTGGAAAAAGAAATCCCTGTTTACCCGGGATGTGTTTCACCATCTGAGGTTGCTCAGGCGGTTAAAAGAGGACTTAAGGTTGTAAAATTCTTCCCGGCAGAACCTGCAGGCGGACTTCCGATGATCAAAGCCATGGCGGCTCCTTATGTAGGACTTAAGTTTATGCCGACAGGCGGGATTAATGCAAAAAATCTTGAAGACTATCTTTCCTGTGATAAGATCATCTGCTGTGGCGGTAGCTGGATGGTAAAAGGTGATCTTGTGAAGGCAGGAGAGTTTGACAAGATCAAAGAACTGACTGCAGAGGCAAAAAAACTGGTTGATTCAATCCGAAAATAGTTAGAAATATTGTAACTGTGAGGGTACTGAACAGTTACGAAATATTACACATATTCATATTCAGCGAAGAGCAGAACTTTGTATTGAAACAGGGTTCTGCTTTTTTCCAATCATAGCGATTTTTCATTCGGATTGCGTTGGTATCGTGAAGAAGAAAGCTTGACAAATTCTTCAATCACTATATAATTACTAATGGTAATTAACAATGGTAACTATATAGGAGCGTACAATATGACAAACGAAAAAGTCAAGAGAATGCTTGATGCATGTTATCAGGCAAAGAGAATACGGGAATTACTTCCGCCACTCCCGCAGGGAGTTATGCCGTCTTATATTCAGTATATGGATACGATCCAGAAATTGGAAAAGCAGGGGATTCAGGTAAAGGTTTCGGATATCAGTGATGTAATGAATCTGCCGCGTCCGGGAGTGACCAGAACAGTAAAAGAGATGGAAACAAAGGGATATCTTCACAAGTTTGCATCTAAGGAGGATGGACGTGTCACATACATATCCATCACTGACGAGGGAAGAAAATTATCACAGAAATATGATCGGGATTATTTCAGCGAGCTGGCTCTTTCTCTCAGTGATATTTCTGAGGAAGACGCGGATTGTATGATCCGGACTATCGAGAAATTCTATCAGATCATGTGTGAGAGGAGAAAAGAACATGACAAACGATAAAGCAGATTTTACCCAGGGAAGTATCCTAAAAAAGCTGGTCGCGTTCATGATACCGGTTCTTGGAGCATTAATCCTGCAGGCCATGTATGGTGCGGTTGACCTTCTGGTTGTAGGAAGATTTGGCTCCACATCAGGACTTTCCGCAGTTTCCACCGGAAGTCAGGTATTGAACCTGGTAACTTTTGTGGTAGTTCAGTTTGCAATGGGCATTACTGTTCTGATCGCCCGTTATCTTGGTGAAAAAAGACCGGAGAAAATAGGTGCAGTCATTGGCGGCGGAGCCGTTGTGTTTACAATCATATCTGTAGTATTGTTTTTTGTAATGGTGTGTTTTGCACATCCGATTTCGGTACTTATGCAGGCACCGGCAGAGGCTGTTGATCTGACCTCCAGTTATGTACGGATCTGTGGAGGCGGTATCTTTTTTATCGTGGCTTATAACCTGCTGTCGGCAATTTTCCGTGGCCTGGGCGACAGTAAATCACCGCTTCTTTTCGTGCTGGTTGCATGCATCGTAAATGTAATTGGAGATATGGTTCTGGTAGCCGGATTTCATATGGATGCAGCTGGTGCTGCAATCGCAACAGTTACAGCACAGGCACTCAGTGTTGTGTTTGCAGTGGTTCTTCTTATCAAAAAAGACCTGCCGTTTACAATCAAAAAGAGCGATTTCAGACTGAATCTACAGTGTAAGAGATTTCTTCAGATCGGATTGCCGCTTGCACTGCAGGAGTTTCTGACTCAGCTTTCTTTCCTTGCACTCTGTGCATTTGTCAATCGACTTGGTCTGGAGGCTTCCTCCGGATATGGAGTTGCCTGCAAGATCGTTAACTTTGCAATGCTCGTACCAAGTTCGCTGATGCAGTCCATGGCATCCTTTGTATCCCAGAATGTGGGAGCGGGCAAGATAAAACGTGCGAAACAGTCCATGTTTACCGGGATTGGAGTTGGGCTGTCGATTGGATGTCTGGTATTTGTGCTTGTTATGTTTAAAGGCAATGTGGTCGCAGGTATTTTCTCAACAGATGCATCCGTTATCCAGAATGCCTTTGCTTATCTGAAAGGTTTTGCACCGGAAACGATTGTAACTGCGATTTTGTTCAGTATGGTTGGTTATTTCAACGGAAATAACAAGACAGTCTGGGTCATGATCCAGGGACTGGTACAGACACTTCTGGTTCGTCTGCCGCTGGCATATTATATGAGTATTCAGCCAAATGCAAGCCTGACAAAGATTGGTCTGGCAGCACCGGTGGCAACTGTAACAGGAATTATTTTGAATGTGGGATTCTTTGTATATCTGAATCGGGCAAAAAAACAGCTACTTCTCCATCTTCTTAAGCTCCGGCAGCACAGTACAGAGCATGGTCACAAAGCATATGCTTCCTCCGATGACGTTTGACACTGGTTCTGCGAGGAACACACCTTTTGTTCCCATATGTAAGGCATATGGCATCAGATAGGTGAGCGGAACTACAATAAATACCTTGCGGAGCAGAGAGAAAAAAATCGCAAATTTCTTTTTGTTCAGGGACTTGAATACGGTCTGTCCAATGTACTGCAGATCCATAAAAATAAATGCAGCGAAATACTGTTTTAATGCGATTACGGCATCTTTCAGCAGTACGGTATCGGAGCTGAAGATCTGGATCAGAAATTCCGGGATTAAAATGATCATGCTCCATGTAACGGCGGTATAGGCGAGAACCATGACTGACAGTATAACACCGGCTTTGCGTACGTGCTTTGGGCGGCATGCGCCATAATTATAACTCAGGATTGGAGATGCTCCTTCGTTTATAGCATGAAGAGGTGTTTCTACCAGCTGGCGTACACTGGAAACGATAGTCATAACAGAGATATAGATATCTCCTCCGGTGACAGACAGTACGTTGTTGCAGCAGATTGTTACAAGGCTGTTTGTCAGCTGCATGATAAAGCCGGCAGAGCCGAGACTTAGACATGACCGGTACACGTAGAAAACTCGTTTTTTCTGAGAAAACGTACTCTTAATTCTGCTTTTTTTGTAAGGAAGAATAAAACAAATGCCGCGGATAAAGACTGAGATAATATGGTGGCAATTGCAGCTCCCTGCACTCCAAAACCAAGAACAAAGATAAACAAAGGATCCATCAGAAGGTTTGCAACCGCACCAATGGCAACAGAAAGCCGATGAGCATCAGGAAAACACCGCAGGTGCAGAGCATGGAGAAAGAGGTATCCATGATCTGTACGGCAGTGTTTTCCTGTTTTTTTCCTCTGTAAATAGAAAACAGAGGTGCACCGTCGCTTCCAAAGAGGTTTGCGAAGGCAGTGATAATCACGATCAGTGGGAAACAAAGCCCCACTGCACCAAGTGCAGCGGTTCCTACTTCAGGGATTCGTGCGATGTAAACACGGTCGACAATATTATATAACAGGTTTAAAATCTGAGCAACCAGCATTGGCAAGGTGGCCGCCAGAATATTTCCGGTTACGGTTCCGTTTGCGAAGTCAATTCTCTTCATTTTGCATATCTTCCTTTAAAAATCATTAGTAACTGTTCAGAATCATCATTTAAGTATAGCACGGGGAAATTTGTATGTAAATTGCTGTGAAGCGTTACTTCGAGAAAATATTGACAGTTGTTTCTCTACATGATATGATAAATTCGATTTTGAGAGACGAAGATGCAGAGTAACAGACAGAGTCTTTTCAAAGCAATTGTTTTGGATCACCCATCAGGGTTAAGGCCATACGGACAGCCGGGTCCACTGCCGATTATGGTAACTTTGGTTGCCTTATTGATTGAGTTAGAAGCTCAAATTTTATAAGTAGGTTCCTTTGATAACCGAGATGCGCCCAAAGCGCAGACTTGTGAAACGATCAATAAGAGTAGTAAAAGTATGATTGCTATATAGACTCTGACACGCATGCGAATACAGATCAGACGCAGGTTTGTGGCTTAGTGCCCTAATCTGCGTTTTTTTATTTTGCTCAGTTTGTGGAATGTGGTTTGAGGGTTGAGACAAAGGAAACTGGAAATGGAGGAATGATGAAAGGAAGTCGTTTTAAATTGAACCAGAATCATGCACCGATACATGAAGCTCTGGAGACTTTCCGACGAATGCGAGTTGTACCCTTTGATGTTCCCGGTCATAAGCGGGGAAGAGGCAATCCGGAACTGACAGAATTTCTGGGACAAAAATGTGTAGGGGTGGATGTCAACAGCATGAAACCGCTGGATAATCTCTGTCATCCTGTATCTGTAATCCGGGAAGCAGAAGAACTGGCAGCAGATGCATTTGGAGCAGCACATGCTTTTCTGATGGTGGGAGGCACGACCAGTTCCGTTCAGACCATGGTCCTGACTGCCTGCAAACGCGGAGATGAGATCATACTGCCCCGTAACGTTCACAGGAGTGTTTTGAATGCACTTGTCTTGTGTGGCGCGATTCCTGTTTATGTAAACCCAGAGGTGGATCAGAGACTTGGAATTTCACTTGGAATGCGCAGGGAGCAGGTAGAAAAAGCAATAAAGGAACATCCGAAGGCAGTTGCGGTTCTGGTAAATAATCCGACGTATTATGGAATATGCAGTGATCTGCGTGCGATTGTCAAGATGGCACATGATGCAGGAATGCTGTGTCTGGCGGATGAGGCTCATGGAACGCATTTTTACTTTGGCGGAGGTCTTCCGGTTTCGGCTATGGCAGCAGGTGCAGATATGGCATCGGTATCTATGCATAAGAGTGGTGGAAGTCTTACACAGTCGAGTCTTCTTCTTACAGGTCCGAACGTCCACGCAGGATACGTGCGCCAGATCATTAATCTGACACAGACGACCTCTGGAAGTTATCTTCTGATGTCAAGTCTTGACATTTCAAGAAGAAATCTTGCACAGCGTGGCCGTCAGATTTTTCACCAGGTAGCAGATATGGCAGAATATGCCAGAGAGGAAATCAATGCGATCGGTGGTTATTATGCATTTGGAAAAGAACTGGTAAATGGAAATTCGGTTTTTGACTTTGATATTACGAAATTAAGTGTACATACACTGGATATTGGACTTGCAGGAATCGAAGTTTATGATATTCTGCGGGATGAATATGATATTCAGATAGAATTTGGTGACATTGGAAACATTCTTGCGTATCTTTCCATCGGAGACCGTGCACAGGAAATAGAACGACTGGTAAGTGCGCTTGCGGAAATCCGCAGACGTTTTCAGACAGATGGATCAGGACTTCTCAGTCAGGAGTATATTGATCCACAGGTAGTGACAAGTCCACAGGAAGCTTTTTATGCAGATAAATGCAGTCTGCCGCTTCGAGAAACGGAGGGAAAGGTCTGCAGTGAATTTGTGATGTGTTATCCGCCGGGAATTCCGATTCTTGCACCCGGAGAACGGATCACAGCAGAGATTCTGGATTATATTGAATATGCAAAAGCAAAGGGTTGCAATATGACAGGCCCCGAAGATCCGGATATTTTGAGATTAAATGTACTGGCAGGGAGGGAATGACAATGGAAATGTGGTTTTCGGAATTTCATACACCGGATGTCAAGCACAGTATCCGGGTAAATCGTCAGCTCTATTCGAAGCAGAGCGACTATCAGAGAATTGATATCTTTGAGACACCAGAATTTGGCCGTGTGCTGACTCTGGACGGAAATGTAATGCTGACAGAGCGTGATGAGTTTATTTATGATGAGATGATCACGCATGTGCCGATGGCAATACATAAAGAAGCAAGGGATATTCTTGTGATTGGTGCCGGAGATGGTGGTGTTGTTCGTGAACTGACCAGATATGACAGAGTACGTCATATTGATCTGGTAGAAATGGATCCGATGGTTGTGGAAGCCTGTCGTGCCTATCTTCCGGGAAATGCCTGCAGACTGGATGACAGAAGAGTACATCTTCATTATGAAAATGCGCTGAGATTTATCCGTCGGTGTGAAGCAAAATATGACCTCATCATTGTAGATTCTTCTGATCCGTTTGGTCCTTCGGAAGGGCTGTTTACCCGTGAATTCTATGGAAACTGTTACAACGCACTGAAGGATGACGGGATTATGGTAAACCAGCAGGGAAGCCCGTTCTATGCGGAAGATGCACATGCCATGCAGCGTAGCCATAAGAGAATTGCCAGCACTTTTCAGATCAGCCGTGTTTATCAGGCACACATTCCGACATTTGCTGCAGGTTACTGGCTGTTTGGATTTGCAAGTAAAAAATATCATCCGGTTGATGATCTTGACCCGGAAGCATGGAATGCGTTAAATCTTCGCACACGTTACTATACAACCAGACTCCATAAAGGAGCATTTTATCTTCCGGCTTTTCTGGAAGATATGCTGAAAGAAGTGGAGGATTAATTTATGATGTTGCCTAATATAGAAACTTTTATTGGCTGTGAAAGCAGTTTTGAGGAGGCATCTATTGTTCTTTACGGTGCACCCTTTGATTCTACAACAAGTTTCCGTCCGGGTGCCCGGTTTGGTCCGTCAGCCATGCGACATGAGAGCTTTGGTCTGGAGACCTACAGTCCGTATCAGGATAAAGACATTATGGATATCCGTGTATTTGACAGCGGAGATCTGGAACTTTGTTTTGGAAGCAGCGAAATGGCACTTTCAGACATTGAAAAGAGAGCAGAAGAGATATTGAACGCAGAAAAATTTCCACTGCTTTTGGGAGGCGAGCATCTGGTGACACTGGGAGCGGTGCGTGCCGTAGCTGCAAAATATCCGGAGCTTCATATTATTCATTTTGATGCACATGCAGATTTAAGAGATGATTATCTCGGAGCAAAATTAAGTCATGCCTGTGTGCTTCGAAGATGTCATGAGATTCTGGGAGATGGACATATTCATCAGTTCTGCATCCGAAGCGGTGAGAGAGAAGAATTTCAGTTTGCCAGAAAACATACAGACTTTCATCCGTTTACTTTTGACGGACTGGAAGAGACCGTCAGAGAACTGAAAGAGAAACAGGTTCCGGTATATTTTACGATTGATCTGGATTGTATGGATCCGTCGGTATTTCCGGGAACAGGAACTCCGGAGGCAGGAGGTGTGAGCTTTATAGAGCTTCTTGAAGCTATCCGTACCGTTTCTCAGGCGAACGTGGTAGGGGCAGATGTCAATGAACTTGCACCTATGCTGGATGCAAGCGGTGTTTCAACTGCAACGGCTTGCAAGGTTCTACGTGAACTGCTTCTTGCAGTTGCAAAATAAAATGATACCAGGGTCATCCCCGACACCATAAAAATAATATTATAAAATAAGACTGTTGAAGAAACAGCCAGTTATCATAAAAGGAGAAAAATTATGAGCAGAGTACTTGTAATCGGCTGCGGAGGAGTAGCCAGTGTAGCAATTCAGAAATGTTGCCAGGTTGACGAGGTATTCACAGAAATGTGTATTGCAAGCCGCACAAAGGAAAAATGTGATGCACTCGTGGAAAAACTGAAAGGAAAGACAAAAACAGTTCTTACTACAGCTAAGGTGGACGCAGATGACGTAGACCAGTTGATCGAGCTGATCAACAGCTATAAACCGGATCTGGTAATGAACATCGCACTTCCATATCAGGATCTGACAATCATGGATGCATGTCTGGCATGTGGTGTAAATTACATGGATACAGCAAACTATGAGCCGGAAGATACCGATGATCCGGAGTGGCGTGCAATCTATGAAAAACGCTGCAAAGAAGAAGGATTTTCTGCATACTTTGACTATTCCTGGCAGTGGGCATACCGTAAAAAATTCGAAGATGCAGGACTTACAGCACTTCTCGGATGTGGATTTGACCCGGGTGTTACACAGGCTTACTGTGCCTATGCATTAAAGCATGAATTTGATCAGATTGATACGATTGATATCCTGGACTGCAATGGCGGCGATCATGGATATGCATTTGCGACAAACTTTAACCCGGAAATCAATCTTCGTGAAGTAAGTGCACCGGGAAGCTACTGGGAAAACGGACACTGGGTGGAAATCCCGCCGATGGATATCAAGAGAGAATATAACTTCGACCAGGTGGGAGATAAGGATATGTACCTGCTTCACCATGAGGAAATTGAGTCTCTTGCAAAAACAATTCCGGGTGTAAAACGTATTCGTTTCTTTATGACTTTCGGACAGAGCTATCTGGATCATATGCGTTGTCTTGAAGATGTAGGAATGCTTTCCACAACACCGATCCAGTACAACGGACAGGAGATTGTTCCAATTCAGTTCCTGAAAGCACTGCTTCCGGATCCGGCAAGCCTTGGACCACGTACAAAAGGAAAAACAAATATCGGCTGTATCTTTACAGGTGTAAAAGACGGAAAAGAAAAGACATACTATATCTATAATGTATGCGATCATCAGGAATGCTATCACGAAGTTGGAAGTCAGGCGATCAGCTATACAACAGGTGTGCCGGCAATGTGCGGAGCGCTTATGATGCTGACCGGAAAGTGGGTAAAACCAGGCGTATATACAGTTGAAGAATTTGATCCGGATCCGTTCCTGGATGCACTTGACCGTTACGGTCTGCCGCGCAGTGAAAGTCATGATCCGAAGCTGGTAGACTGATGGCAAGATTGGATAAAAGAGCACCGTTTACGGCCACCGGCGGAATGATTCCGCCGGAATTTAAAAATATAAAAACTCCCTGCTATATCCTGGACGAAAAAGCTCTTATAAAAAACGCAAAGCTACTTGGTGAAGTGTCCGAGCGAACAGGCTGTAAGGTGCTTCTGGCTCAGAAAGCGTTCAGCAATTATGACTGTTATCGTTTTTTTGAGCCGTATCTTGCAGGTACGGAGGCCAGCGGACTGTTTGAGGCACGACTCGGAGCAGAGGAGATGCCGGAAAAAGAGGTTCATGTATTTTGTGCCGGTTATCGGGCAGATGAATTTGAGGATCTTCTTCAGTATGCAGACCATATTGTGTTTAATTCACCATCGCAGCTCCTGCGTTTTGGTGCAAAGGCAAAAGAAGCAGGAAAGAGCGTGGGACTTCGGATCAATCCGGAATGCTCCACACAGGAGGGGCATGATATCTATGATCCCTGTGCACCGGGAAGCCGTATGGGAACAACAAGAGCACAGTGGGATGAAGCATTCCAGAAAAATCCGGAGCTTTTGGATTTACTGGATGGTCTTCATTTCCATACCCTCTGTGAGCAGGATTCCGACGATCTGGAGACCACTCTTATTTCTGTAAAGAAGCATTTTGGAGATCTGGCTTCCAGAGTAAAGTGGGTTAATTTTGGTGGTGGTCATCATATTACAAGACCAGGCTATGATATTGAACGACTGGAACGATGTATCCGGATGGTACAAGAGGAATGGAAGGTAGATGTTTATCTTGAACCCGGAGAAGCATGGGCATTAAATGCAGGATTCCTTCTGACCCGTGTGCTGGATGTTCTGAAAAACGGAGAGACAGAAATTGCGATCGTAGATGCCAGTGCGGCCTGCCATATGCCGGATGTACTGGAAATGCCGTATCTTCCGCCGCTTCTTGGGGCAGATGATATAGAAGAGAGAGGAACCACAGTTCGCCTTGGAGGGCCAACCTGCCTGTCGGGAGATGTGATCGGAGACTATAAATTCAGACAGTTTCCGGAATATGGGGATCTTCTTATGTTTGGAGATATGGCCATCTATACTACCTGTAAAAATAATACATTTAACGGGATGCCGTTACCGGATATCTGGCTCAGACGTGCTGACAGTACTATGCAGCAGCTTACGGATTTTGGATACGGGGATTTTAAGGGAAGACTTGGAAGTCGCAAATAGCGACTTCCTTTTTTGGTGGAATGCATGTATATAGTTCATTACAAATCTCATAAAGTATTATAAGAGCAGAGTAGAAAATCTTCCGTTTTATAGGCAGAGAGGACGCAGATGGTTACAATCAGTCTTTGCATGATCGTAAAAAATGAGGAGAGAGTGCTTGGCAGATGTCTGGAATCTGTGCAGGAGATTGCAGATGAGATTATCATAGTTGATACGGGGTCTGAAGACCGGACAAAAAAGATTGCAGAAAAATACCATGCCAGAGTATTTGAACAGGAATGGCAGGATGATTTTTCAAGAGCGAGGAACTATTCTTTTTCTCAGGCAGAGATGGACTACTGTATGTGGCTTGATGCAGATGATATTATTACGAAAAGTGAAGTGCTGAAACTGAAGCGATGGAAAGAAGAAACAGACGGATCATCGGATGTGGTAATGATCCGATATGTGGCAGGCTTTGATGAAAAAAGAAATCCGACATTAGTCTATTATCGTGAAAGAATAGTAAAAAGAGATAAGGACTTTCAGTGGCAGGGACGGGTGCATGAGACGTTAGCCGTCAGAGGCAGGACGGAATACCTGGACTGTGAGATAGAACATCACAGCATAAAAACGGAATACTCAAGAAGAAATCTCGAGATATATCAAAAGATGGAATCAGATGGAGAAGTATTATCGGCAAGAGACAGATTTTATTATGGACGAGAGTTGTTTTATCACAGGGAGTATGTGGAGGCGGTGGATAACCTCCTGAAATTTCTGCAATTACCGGAGGGATTTGTGGAAAACCAGGTGGAGGCATGCAGAGTGGCAGCACGATGCTGTTATGAACTGAAACAAAATGGAATGGCACTGGAGTTTCTGTACAGGGGACTGACATACCGGACACCGTCGGGAGAACTATGCTGTGATATAGGCAAACATTTCTTTGACAGAAAGAAATGGGAACAGGCAGTATTCTGGTACAGAAATGCACTGCAGGTATCTGAGAATGCAAAGACAGGAGGTTTTGTGGAAAAAGAGTGCTATGGCTATATTCCATGCATTCAGCTGAGTGTCTGCTGGTATTATCTTGGCGATATTGAAAAAGCGTTTCAGTATCATTGTCAGGCGGGCACGTATAAACCTTACGGGAGAGAATTTCTGAAAAATCAGCAGTATTTTATCTCAGTCAAACAGTAAATACAGATCACCGATGTACATCTGACTATTGTTGTCTGAAGTAAAGGGAACAGGAAAGACTGACTGTGCATATCCTAAAGAGAGAAATATTTTAGCAGGGATCAATATATGGAGTTTTTCAGAAAAAACAGAGAAGCTGACTGTTAGAGTCAGGGCTGCTGCAACTGTGGATGTCCGGGTCCGACCGGTCCCATGGGACCAAGAGGATGCCCCGGAGCAACAGGACCGCAGGGTCCTCAGGGATTACAGGGAGTCCAGGGACCAACGGGTGCAGCTGGGCCGACAGGAGCAACTGGAGCCACCGGATTGCAGGGACCACAGGGAATTCAGGGTCCGGCCGGAGCCCAGGGAGCAACAGGGCCGCAGGGAATCCAGGGACCAATTGGTGTGACGGGAGCAACAGGCCCAGCCGGGCCACAGGGGAGTCCAGGTGCAACCGGTCCGGTTGGTGCAGATGGACCAGTAGGAGCAACCGGTCCAACCGGCCCCACAGGCCCCGCAGGTACCATAACTCCTGCAGCAGCGGTCGCAAATGCGACAAGTGCGGAAGATGTGGTAAATCAGTTTAATCTTCTGCTTGCAAATATGCGGGCAGCAGGATTGCTGGCAGAATAGGACAGAGTAAAGTAACTGTCCACAATAACTAAAAAACATGGTATGACAGGGCATCTCTGTTGTACTGTGTTTTTTTCTTTATAAAAAGATATATAAAAACGGAATATGTCTGGTATAAAAAGGAATATATCAATATCCCCCGACGGGGCTTATTGCAATAAAATGAAATAAAAGCAGAAATCAGACTTGCAGGAGGTAATAATGTCATTGTGTTTTTTATTGATACGTGGATGCTCCGGATATAATCAGTAACTGATTATATCCGGAGCATTATTTTGGCGGAGAAAATACCATCTTCATAGGTAAAGTCACAGGCACCGCCATTTTTGTCGGTAATGTGGCGGACGGATTCGATTCCTATGCCGTTTCCGGAGCGTTTGGAGGATTGGAAAATATTGTTTTTTTGCTGTATTTTGCCATCGAAGGTATTCTCCACATGGATCAGAAGGAGATGATTATGGTGGGGATAAACTTCCACATTAATCTTTCTGCGGGCGGGCGCTGTTTTTACACTTGCCTGGATGGCATTTTCCAGCAGATTGGAAAACACAAGGCACAGATTAATCTCATCTAAGGAAAGCTCAGCAGGCATGGAAACCACTGCATGAAAAGGAATGTTTTCTCTTTCTGCAAGGGCGGAATAATATCCGAAAATACTGTCAACAGCCTGATTTTCACAGAAATGCAGGTTAAAGTCAGAGATTTTTCCGGTTGCAGCGGAGAGATATTCTTTAATTTTTTCCATGTCACCCTGTTCTGCCAGAGCGGACAGTCGGACAAAATGATGGCGGACATCGTGACGGGCCTGTCTTGCTTCTTCGATGGCCATGCAGAGATTCTCGTACCTTTCCTGCTGAAGAGAAAGAAAAAGGTTCTCCTGCTGAAGTTTGGCATTTCTGTTCAGGCTGACTGCCATCATAAGAAACATGACATAAAACAGAAGCAGGATTATGAGCAGTACAAGACTTAAAACAATATAACACTGCAGGACCCGCCCGGTATATAAAGTACTGCGGTATTTAGGAATCATAAAAAGATTCATTCCTATGAAGATCACCGGAAGAATCCAGAATACATACCAGGTCTGGGCAAAGTTCTCGTCTGCGATCATTGTCTGTACATAGTGGCAGGCAGGATACCAGGCTGCCAGAACAAACAGCAGACAGATGACGTTATAGAAAATT
>OGCN01001357.1_pt1 | contig 33033 bp, 31 predicted proteins | sample 1570181 | NCBI WGS metagenome assembly OGCN01 (sample SAMEA4370584, study PRJEB24528) | human gut metagenome | reverse complement strand
ATTCGCTGAGGGTCTTTACATCGCACCCCGCCTGCAGGCAGGTCGTTGCAAAGGTATGGCGCAGCGTGTGCGGACGTACCTGCCGGACAGTTGCCTGTTTCAGATATGATTTGATGCTTTTTCGGTAGCAGCGGGGCTCGGTGGGCTTGGACTCGTTGCCGGACAGAAACCATGCAGCATTGCTGACACATCCGCGCAGCTTTTTCAGCATAATAAGCAGCTGTTTTGGAATTGGAATTTCCCGGCGGGAGGTGCGGGTTTTAGGCGTTTGGATGACCACCTTTGTATGCCCATTTTCACAGGCAATTCGGCAGACCGTCCGGTTGATTTTCAGCGTTCCGAGTTTCAGGTCGAAATCGCCCCACTGTAAGCCGCAGATCTCACCAATACGCAGCCCCAATTCCACCCCTAATAATAAGCCAATTTTGCGGGGCGTTGGGTTCTCCTGTACATACTGATAAAGCCGCTGCTGCTCCGCCGGGGAGAGGGGCACAGAAATTTTGTCGATGGCTTTTGGCAACGTTACTTCCAGTTCCATCGGGCGGATCAGGCGCAAGTGCGCGGCATATTTGCAGATACGGCGCAGCATGGAGAGGCATTCCCGGGCAGAGGAGTTTCCTAGCGGCTTGTGTGCGGCATCTATCGGCGCAATGATCTGCTGCATAGCCTGTTCCAGAAAGCTTTCCTCAAGGGATGCAACTGGCACTTTACTCAAAACCGGAAGAAGATATTTGTGCAGCGTGTACGAGTAATGCGCATAGGTGGATTCTTTTACTGCATTCCGCTGGGAGTGCAGCCATACCTCAGCCAGTGCTTCAAAGGTCAGGTCGGTTCTCTTTAGATTGTAGAAGCCTGCCTCTGCTTTCTTTTGAATCAGCACACGTTTGACCTCAGCATAGACCGTGCTATAGACGTAGCCCCACTGGATTTTTCCCTCCGGTGTACGCGCTTTGATGTAGCGGCCTTCCCACCGGCCATCCTTGCGTTTGTGAATGTTTTCTCCCCGTCGTGCCATTTCTGTTTCCTCCTGCGGCTTGGACACCCACCTGACCACTTATTTTGTCCACCTTCATTTTAAGCTGTGTTTTTCATGAAGAATTGGGCAATATGCAAAAAAGTTTCGGCTCCTGCGAAGTTTTTTCCAAGGTCGGGTGGGATACATTTGTAAGGATTTCTATTGAATCCCAGATATAACCATGATAAAATAATAGAAGAATTCAAACAACGATGTCGAAAGATCGGTATCCTCCATTTTTCATGTGAAGGATACCCCTTTATGCGGGAAGGGGTGAACAAGGTGGCATTGCGTCTGTTTGAGCACAACGAGAAAGCATATCATGCGGCAGTCCGGATGATGGACCAGTATGGCAAGGCTGCCATTGTTCATCCCACCGGCACCGGAAAGAGCTACATTGCGTTCAAGCTGATCGAGGACAACCCGGAGAAGGTCGTGATCTGGCTTTCTCCCAGTGAATATATCTTCAAGACCCAGTTGGAGAGCCTGAAAAGGAACGACCCGGATTTTCCGCTGGCAAACGTTCACTTTTATACCTACGCCAAACTGATGTGTTGCACGCAGACGCAGCTGGACGAAATAGCAGCGCAGAAGCCTGCCTATATTATACTCGATGAATTCCACCGTGCCGGCGCGGAATGTTGGGGCGAAAGCACGCTGGCTTTATTAAAGTTATGCCCGGACGCAAAATTACTTGGGCTGACGGCAACAAACATCCGATATCTGGATAATAACCGCGATATGGCCGAAGAACTTTTTGATAGCCGTGTTGCGAGCAACATGACCCTTGGCGAAGCAGTCGTCAGGGGGATTTTGCCTGCCGCGAAATATGTGACCACGGTTTATCAGTACCAGAAAGCCCTCGCAAAGTATCAGGCACGGGTGGACAACCTGCGGGCACCGGGCATTCAGGATGTGAATCAGAAATATCTGGATGCGCTGCGCCGCGCACTGGAGCAGGCAGACGGCCTGGATAAAGTATTTGCCCATCATATCACAAACAAGTCCGGTAAGTACATCGTGTTCTGCGCAAATAAGGAGCACATGGACGAGATGGTGTCCCATGTGCCGGAATGGTTTGCAGGGGTCAACCAGGACGTGGTGGTGTACGAAGCCTACTCGGATGACCCGAACACGGACAAGGCGTTTGCGGACTTCAAGACGGATACGACCAACCGGCTGAAGCTGCTGTTCTGCATCGATATGCTCAACGAGGGCGTCCATGTGGAAGGCATTTCCGGGGTCATCCTGTTCCGACCTACCATCTCCCCTGTCGTCTACAAACAGCAGATCGGACGGGCCTTGACTGCAGGGGACACTGCAATACCGCTGATTCTGGATGTGGTCAACAACTTTGAGGGCCTGACCAGTATTTCCAGCCTGCAAAACGAAATGCAGGAGGCGGTTCGCCGTCTGTATGCCAACGGTGAGGGCGATAAGATCGTCACCGAGCGGTTTGAGGTCATCGAGCAGGTGCAGGACTGCCGGGTGTTGTTTGAACGGCTGCAGGCGAGCCTTTCTTCCAGCTGGGAGCACTACTTTTCCGAGGCAAGCATCTATTACGCAGAGCACGGCGACCTGAACGTCCCGAAACGATATACCACGCCTGGGGGTCTGAGCCTTGGGGTGTGGCTGATCACCCAGCGCCGTGTGCGTGAGGGGCAGATCCAAGGAAATCTGACCGAGCAGCAGATCGCGCGGCTGGACAGCATCGGCATGGTCTGGGGCAATCGGAAGGAAATTGCGTGGCAGCATGGATTTGAGGTCGCAAAGAAATACCACGACACCTACGGAAACCTGATGGTGCCCGGCAAATACAACGACCCGGACGGCTACCCTTTGGGACAGTGGATCATCAAGACCCGGCAGCAAAAGCTGAACGGCCGCTTAAAGGAAGAACGCATCGCACAGCTTGATGAGATCGGCATGGTGTGGAACATTTTCGATGCCAAGTGGGAAAAGGCTTATGCGCTGGCTGCCGCCTACTATGAGGAAAACGGCAACCTGAATATTCCGCGCTCCTATGTGACAGCGGCTGGTGAACGGCTGGGGCAATGGGTCGCAAGCCAGCAATGGGCGTACCCGAAAGGAAAGCTGACGGACGAACAGGTTGAACGGCTCAACCGTATCGGGATGTACTGGGGCAACCGCAATGACCGTCAGTGGAACGAAGGATATCAGGAAGCCAAGCGCTACTTTGATGCCCACGGCAACCTGAACGTCCCGGCAGATTATGTGTCACCGGGCGGTTACAACCTCGGAAATTGGGTCAAGCGGCAGCGGTATACTCGCCATAATCCTGAAAAAAGCTGCGCTGTGCTGACAGAGGAGCGTATTGCAAAGCTGGATACCATCGGGATGCGGTGGGAGAAAGCGGACTCGAGACCGCGCCGGTTGGAGTTGGCACAAGGACCTCATAGGGAAAGCGAAAAACTGAATGTTTCAGCTAACCACAAAACGGGGGAAGATATCGGTTTGTGTAGTTAATAGCGCGCCCCAAAACAGCTGCGGTGGGTCGGAGAATTTGAGTGAGTCGTAAAAAGAAAATCTAAAGGAGTTATTGGAGAGGATTATGTCAAAGTTTCAGCATGATGTGATGTTGAGGGTCGTGAAGATACTAAATGTTCTGATGATCGAGCTGCCGTTTGCGGCTTGCTGGTTCCTGTACTACTCGCACCAGACCTATGCAAATCTGGCATGGGAGGGTCATTTTGCGATTTTAGGCCTGTTTTTTATCCTGTACATTGTACTCGGTAAAATCTACGATGCGTTCTGGATGTCGATGCAGCGGGTCTCAGAGCTTGTGTATGGCCAGATCCTTGGCGCGATGGCAACCGATGGTATTTTGTACATCGTGATCTGCCTGATGTCCGCAAAGCTCTGCAACCTGTTGCCGGGTATTGCGGCAATCGTGGGACAGCTGGTGATGGCCGCGATCTGGGCATCCTGCGCACATAAATGGTACTACAAGACCTTCCCGCCGCAGAAGACCGCGGTGGTCTACGATGTGCGTCATGGTATGGAAAAGCTCATCAACGAGTATGGTCTGAACCAGAAATACGACGTGCAGGTTACCCTGAGCGTGTCGGAGTGCTTGGCAGACCTGAGCATTCTGGACGGTATGGAGACTGTTTTTGTCAGTGGTGTTCACAGTCATGAACGAAACATTATCCTGAAGCACTGCGTAGGGAAGGGCATCAATATGTTCGTCATCCCCCGTGTTGGTGACGTTATCATGAGCGGCGCGTGGCCCATGCATATGTTCCATCTGCCGATGTTGCGTGTCGGTCGTTACATGGCAAGCCCGGAGTTCTTGTTCATCAAGCGTGCAATGGACATTGTGATCTCACTGGCAGCACTGATTATCCTGAGCCCGCTGTTCCTGATTACGGCCATTGCAGTCAAGTCCGATGGTGGTCCCGCCTTCTACAAGCAGGTGCGCCTGACCAAGGACGGCAAGCAGTTTGAGATTTTGAAGTTCCGCTCCATGCGTGTGGATGCAGAAAAGGATGGCGTAGCACGTCTTTCCACCGGCGACAAGGATGACCGTATTACAAAGGTTGGTCACATTATCCGTGCCTGCCGTCTGGACGAACTGCCTCAGTTGCTGAACATCCTGAAGGGTGATCTGTCCGTTGTTGGTCCCCGCCCGGAGCGCCCGGAGATTGCCGCACAGTACTGCGAGGAGATGCCGGAGTTTGCGCTGCGCCTGCAGGCAAAGGCTGGTTTGACCGGTTATGCACAGGTGTATGGCAAGTATAACACCACCCCCTACGATAAGCTGCAGATGGATCTGATGTACATTGCCCATCCCAGCCTGATCGAGGATTTGAAAATCATGCTGGCGACCGTGAAGATCCTGTTTATGCCGGAAAGTACCGAGGGCGTTTCTGAGGGTCAAACCACTGCTATGAGTGGAGAAAACCACTAAGTATCGACGTTTTCGCACATTTCAGACTGCTAAAAATTAGAAGAAATTCCGGAGTGGGGTCAGGCATAAAAGCAGCTTTTACAGTAGCGTTAAGCCGGAAAGTTGGCAGATTGTCCTGTGTGAAGCCGAAATGCTGCTTATAACCGTGCAAAATGCCAAGAATATGGGCGTGAGAGCGGGCAAAACGAGTATGAATTGAAGCTTTTATGCCCCGAAAAAGCACTTTTATGGATGCGACGGTAGCTCGCGGGTTTATGCCAGATGGCACTGTGATGAGATGTGCTGATATTTACACAGTGGTTTCGGGACGGAGCAATGATAACCTCATCTGCGATTTCATCCCGGTCTTGAAGATAACAAGTCGGGTGTGAGCAAGATGATGATAAACACATGGTCGCAGAGATACTCATTCGTGTGGGGGAATCCGGCAAAAGCAAGGGAGCTACTGTAGCGTGGATGAGTGGGGTCTGGAATAAGCACATGACTTACTGTAGCTATTGTAGCAGTACAAGCCGCAGAAACGCTTGTTTTTGTGGTACAAGACATAGCGGCTGTGTGTAGATTACAATGCTGAGGACGATATAAGGAATAAACGGCTTAAGCAAATATGAGGTGATATTGTGAAAAACAAAGAAGCAAACTTTCAGATTCTAAAAATAGCTGCGATGCTCATGATTGTTTCACATCATCTTGTGGCAAAGAATGCATTTAACATTGACACGCAGGTTATAGGAATAACAGGTAATAAACTTGCATTGCAGATACTAGGGAACAACGCTTTTATTGGCAATAACCTGTTCTTTTTGGTTTCGGCGTGGTTTCTGAGCAAAAAACCAGATGAAAAGGTAGATCTCAACTATTCGGCAAGGTCGTGCTGGAAAATTGAAAAAACGGTTTTATTTTACGGACTCTCGATGTGTATTGGCACATTTATTTTCGGGGGGGGGGCAGAGCAAAATATTACTGCTCCAATCTGTATTTCCAACACTGACAGGAATGTGGTGGTACCCAACAACGTACATGATTTTTCTTTTGATCTGGCCTTTCTATCACAAAGCACTTATGGGGTTCTCTGTGGATGTCCTAAAGCAGTTTACGACAGTCATGCTTGTGATTTGGAGTGTTTCAACAATTGTTCCGTTTATTAATTGGGGCGCTAATAATTTACTTGCGTTTTTAATGCTGTACTCAATTGTGATAATGATTAAAAGAATGGGAATAACGTATGAAAATCATAAATCAGGATTCAAGGCATTGATACTGATTCCATACAGTGTTGCCGTTATAAGTATTATTGTACTTGATTTAGTAGGGGAAAAGATATCATTTGCCGCAGAGTATAGTTGCTATTTCATGCGTGGAAATTATCGTCCTGTTTCTATGATGGTATCGATTGGACTCTTTATGTGGGGAACTTCATGGAAGGTAAGGACCAACAAAGTACTTGACTATTTGGCGGAAGCAACTTTTGGAGTGTACCTGTTCCATATGTATCCGGCTAATATGACGTATCTCTTTGAAAAGTTGTTTTCACTTCAGAAAGTGATTGAAAAACCATACGCCGTTTTATGGGTTGTTGCAGTTACCGCTATTATTTTTGTGACAGGAGTTGCAATTGACTCGTTGCGAAAGGCGATGTTCTCTAGCTTTGAATTTTTGACAAATTTGATTCGAGCAAAAAATAACTCAGCGTGTAGCTGAGAAAATGTGGCTCAGACTCTTTGAGATGAGTCTGGGCTGTTTTAGTGGGAGAGGAATTCGAGATGAAAAAAGTACTTCTAGTGACATTTTCAGACAATGCGGATCATCAGGATACGTTGTTTGGAATGTACGAAGAAATGAGAAATCGAAGTGACTGGGATGCTTACTTGCTTTGCATCAAGACTCCGAAGGTGGAACTCCAGAAATCAGATCATACATGGCTGGTTGACTGCCCGGAAAGGCCTGGTGTAACAAAGAAAACATTCAATCTCCCACTGTTGGTTTCGATTATTCATCGTATCCGCAAGGAACATTTTGACGCAATTTATTTTGAAAGTCTGCATACGTGGAATCTTCCGATTATGATTATGTCTGGAAAAGCCAAGACCTATCAGGTAATCCACGAGGTCATTCCACACGAAGGAGACAGTCAGGTCAAGATGGTTGATTTGATGAACAAGGCTGTGGTTAAGTTCGCAGATACGATTGTCCTGCGCAACAAAACCTATATTCAGGATATGATCGGCCGCTACGGAATCAGCGCAGACCGTGTAAAGTATCTGGAATTGTGGCGTAGATATCCAGCATATACGTCCCCGGTACATAGTAGTCGTGCTCTTTTCTTTGGGAGAATCAATCCTTACAAAGGTGCAGATAACCTGTTAGAGATTGTTCGCCTGTGCCCGGATATTCAATTTGATGTTATTGGTCGGGTTGATCCGCAGATGCAGAAAGTTGTTGAGCAACTTGCAAAAGAGAAAAATGTAAAGCTCAACAATGATTATGTCACTGATGAAGAAATGCGGGAGGCTTTCATTAACTGTGACTGGGTAATCGTTCCATATAATTCTGCTTCTCAGTCCGGCATTATTATCGACGCTTACAAGTATAGCCGACCTGTCATTGCGTTTGCTGTGGGTGCTATTCCGGAGCAGGTGGATGATGGGAAGAGCGGTTATCTTGTTGAGGCGGGCGATAATAAAAAGTTTGCGGATAAGCTAAAGGAAGCTATGAAACTGAGTACAGAAGAATATGATACGATGAGTAGCTATGCTTACCAGTATGGTAGTAAAAAATATGCAACAGGCGACGCTATGAATCGTTTTATGGAACTGTTCTGAATAATGGAGACGGAAAATGAAGCTGTTATATGTAACGAGTCAGTCAGGACGGAGAATAAACGGGTTTATGCGTTCGGCGATTATTGCAGCAAGACAATTGAATATTGATTTTACGATTGTCAGCAATATGGATCACGCAGACAAACAGTTATATGAAGAAGACTGCAAAACATACGGAATTAAAGCAGAACACATAGACTGCGACAGAAATCCGTTAGCAAAGAAGAACTACACGCTTGCTAAAAAACAGTTGCTCGATCTGATGAAGCGAGAAAAATACGATGTGGTTCATTGCAATACTCCGATTGGTGGTGTGTTAGGAAGAATCTGTGCAAATAAGGCTAAAATTCCGTATGTGATTTATGAGGCGCATGGATTTCATTTTTGGACAGGTGCCCCCATAAAAAATTGGATTTGCTACTATCCGATAGAAAGATATATGGCGCACTTTACGGATATGCTTATCACAATAAATGATGCAGATTATGTTCAGGCAAAAAAATTCCGGTTAAAGAAAAATGGTCGAGTGGAAAAGGTCCCTGGTGTTGGAGTTGATCTGTCAAAATTTGATAAGGAACAACGCAAAACAGAAAAAGGCGAGGAGATTCGCTTGTCTCTGAGAAAGAGCTGGAACATAGACCCGAGCGCATTCATTTTTGTATCTGTGGGAGAACTTAATGACAACAAAAATCAGGAAGTGGCGATTCGTGCCCTCGCAAAGGCCAATGATCCCAATTTTTATTATCTAATTTGTGGTGAAGGCGAAAATCGAAAGTACCTGGTAGAACTGGCCGAACAGCTTGGCGTTGGAAAACAAGTAAAACTGCTTGGATTTCAGAGCAACATTCCAGAAGTGCTCCTTGCATGTGATTGCTTTGTGTTTACGTCTTTTAGGGAGGGCCTGCCCGGAGCGCTGATGGAGGCAATGGCGTCAGGTTTGCCCTGTATTGCTTCAAAGATCCGTGGGTGTACTGACTTGTTGGGTGACAGTGATTATCTGTTTGACCCGAAGGATGCAGATGAGCTGGCAGATAAGATGAGGAGCATAGTAGATAAAGGCGAAAGACTGCGCGAGGTTACAAGAAATAGCAATAATGTTGTGAACTTCGATCTAGATCACGCCATTCAAAGTCTTAAGAAACTGTATAAGAGTGTAGAGGATAGGTAAGATGAGTAAGAAAATCATGCATCTTTTAACAGGAACGAGTTTTTCAGGGGCGGAAAACGTTGCATGCCAAATTATGGCGTGCTTTAAGAACGATGCAGAGTATGAAATGTTTTACTGCAGCCCAGACGGGAAAATTCGTGAGGCACTAAAAGAACGTAATGTGCGGTTTGCGCCGATGAAAGAATGGTCCTTGTCAGAAGTTAAGCGCATTATCCGTGAAGAAAAACCAGATATTATTCATGCTCACGACATGAAAGCATCTTTTTTTGCAGCATTGCTTTGCGGAAGGATTCCGCTGATTTCCCATGTGCATAATAATAATTTTGACTCTCGAGGAATCTCTGCGAAAGCGTTGTTTTACAGGTATGCTGCCCAAAAAGCAAAGCATATTTTTTGGGTGTCGAAATCTGCATATGAAGGATATGCATTTCATGAACAGTTCGAGGGAAAAAGCAGCATCCTTTATAACGTAATCGACGCAGAAGAAGTCTATAAAAAGGCCGCACAAGATGAAAAAGAATATGCCTACGATATTGTATATGTGGGTAGATTGACCCCCCAAAAAAAACCCCAGAGGTTGGTCAAAGTACTTGCTGGAATAGCAGAAAAGTATCCGAAGATGAAAGCCGCTATTATCGGCACAGGCGATTTGGAGGCAGAAACAAAGCAGGCGATTGCCGAGCACCATGCGGAGCATAGCATCGATATGCTGGGATATAGCAGCAACCCATATGGGGCAATGAAGCAGGCTAAAATTCTGATTATGACTTCGAGATGGGAAGGGCTTCCGATGTGCGCTCTGGAAGCAATGGCACTTGGTGTGCCGATTGTAAGCACACCGACGGATGGACTGAAGGAAATCGTCGATGATGGTAAGACAGGGTATTTGAGCGATGATGACGATGTCCTGATCGAGCGTTGCACGGATGTTCTGGAAAATAAAGAACTGTACCAGAACCTGCATCACGCTACATTGGAAAAGGCAGCGCAAATTCTGGATATTAAAACATATAAGGAAGCACTGGATAAGGTTTATCGGCAAACGATGTAAAGAAACAATAGGTGGGGAGGAAATATCAGCGTGAAAGCAAGAATAGCTCTTTTTACAGCAAACGTGCAAGGTGGAATTTTACAGCTAACCGTACAGTTGTACAAGACACTTGTCGAAGAAGGGTACGACGTGAAGGTTGTAATGCCCTATGAAATTCATGATACAGACATCAGCTTGATTGCAAAGACTGATCTCATCCAATACCATAAAGAAAAGAAAGTAATTGATCAGTCTCCTTATAAAAAAATAGCGGGCAGAATCAATAATATTCAGCCTGAGTTCATTTGGTATATGGACGATAGCGTGATATGTTCAAATGTTGGAATGTTTTTGAAAGGCGAAATCAAGCAGCTTTTAACGCTCCACGACGCAGGAACGCACCATCCTACAAATAACAGAAGCCTGCGGATGGTCTTATTGGAGAAATACACGGAATTCATAAATAGAAGGTTCTATAAACGTGTAGATAAGTTTGTGTTGATGTCTCCGGAGAGTGTTGTGACGTTTGGTAATCTGTATCCGCACTATAAAGAAAAAGCTGTAATGATAACGCTTGGAGCGCATCTGCCAGATGCAAATGAAATTAAGCCTGTGGAAATGAATGCAGAAAGCGATTATTTGCTGTTCTTTGGACGGATTGATAAATATAAAGGCATTGGAAATCTATTAAAAGTATATCAGGATATTTCGGATAAAGCTCTCCCGCTGGTTATAGCAGGCGGTGGAAATTTTACAGAGGAAGAAAAAAGCCTGATTAATCAGTGCAATAACCTCACAGTTATCAATCGGTATATCGATGATGGAGAAATGAAATGGCTACTTCATCATATGACGGCAGCCGTATTACCGTATATTGAAGCAACTCAAAGTGGTATTATTCCGCTGGCATATTTGTTTGGCAAGCCGGTTGTTGTATCAAATGTTGCGGGGCTGACACAGTTCGTTGTGAATGGAAAGACGGGCATTATATGTAGCACACAAAATGAGTGGAAAAATGCCCTGATTGAAATGACCTCTGAAACCGCAAGAGCCTTTGAGAAAGAGATTCTCGAGTACTATTCTAAGAATATGGACTGGAACGCAAATGTAAGGGAGCTTTTTGCAAAGTTATGAAAAAAGTACTGATTGCAGTTAGCCAACTGAGAGTTGGTGGAGTATCGAAGGCGCTAATTGAACTGCTTAAAAATATATGTGATAAGTGCGAAGTGACACTTCTTTGCTTTGATCATGACGGCGCATTTTATAGCGATATTCCGGAACAGGTTAAGATTGTTGAAGATAATGCATATTTGGCTCTTACAGAGCGCTCGGCTGGTGATTTGCAACAGTACGGTTCTAAATATAAAGTGATTCGTCAGGTTTGCTCGGCATGGACGAAGTGTTTCAATAAAAAAATACCTGCGAATTATATATGCAATAAAGTCGGGAAAATTGACGGGGTTTATGATATTGCAATTGCTTTTGGACATCCACAGCAGGAAAATATCTTTTGCAATCTGGCCGGAGAGGTTGTAATAAATTGCGTAAACGCAAATAAAAAAGCAATTGTAATACACTGCGATTACGAAATGTATGGGGGACACTGTACATATAATGATAAACTGTTGCTGAAATTTGATAAGATAGCGGCAGTGTCTAAGAGTGTGGGTGCAGCGGTGATTAGATGCATTCCCGAAGCAGAAGATAAAATATGTGTTTTGAGAAATTTTCATGATTTTAAACTAATCAATGAGATGGCATCACAGGATACAATAGAATATCGATGTGAGAATTCCTTGGTAACTGTAGCGCGGTTAAGCGGTGAGAAGGGACTTGAGCGCGGAATTGAAATCGTAAAGGAACTAAAAATGGATGGATATGACGTGGAATGGCATATCGTTGGTGGTGGACCGTTACGAAGTCAGCTGGAGCACTTAATTGGTGAGAATCATGCAGACGATTATATTGTTTTAGAAGGCGAGCAGGTTAACCCGTATAGATATATTAAAGGGGCGGATTATCTGTTTGTGCCATCCATCCACGAAGCTGCACCTATGGTTTTTGATGAAGCTGCAAGCTTAAAGGTGCCGGTAATTTCCACAGACACTCTGTCAGCGAGAGAGCTGGTTGAGGATAGAAAAATAGGTCTTGTGGGTGAGACGGAGCACATCAAAGAGCTTCTGAAATATGCGCTCGATAATAAAGGTATCTTTAAGAGTATGGTATTGCAATATGAGTCGAGTAATACCGAGGCTTTGCATGATTTTGAGAGCTTGTGTGATAAATGAGATTAAACATGGTGAATTCCACATATGAGAGGATAATTGAATGCTACACAGAGAAGTTGATTTAAAAGAGGATCAATGGAAAATGTGCGGGATAGGAGCACTTATCATCCTGGGACTCTTTGCTAGAGATATGATGGGGATAAGTGTGAACAAGTTCCTGTTTTTATTGATTGCGCTGATTCCAATCTTTTTTTTGGAAACTAAAAATGTTGCAGTTTTTACGTGCTTTTTGGTCCCTTTGTATGTTGGACTGCCGGGGAATTTTATTTCAGTATTTTTGCTTGCTAGATTGTTTTACGACGCAGTCAAGTATAAGTTTCCTATTGAAAAGACGGGATTTGTTCTCACACTATGTGTGGTTGCTTATATCACCGTTCAAGACTTCTTGACAGGGTATACAGGAATTTATCATTTAATGGCTGCGTTTGATTTCATACTTCTGGCATTTTCTATGTCTGTAATTCGACAATATAGGGTTGGTACGCAGGCAGTCGTAGCTTATGCTATTGGTAATTTTGCATTAGGTGCAGTTATGCTTAGTGCGACGCTTTCTTATTATTCTTTGCAAGATTTGATGAATCCGGCGACTAGACTGGGTTATACGGGAATGCTAATTGGAAATACAGGAGCTAATATGGCTACCTCTATTGACCCGAACTTCTATGCAATGAATACAATTGCGTGCATATCTACAGTAAGTTTGCTTCTACCAAAATTTCAATCCAAAATGGGGAAGATTGCAGCTGTTATTTCTATGATTGGCAGTACAGTGTGCTGCCTGATTGGATTGTCCAGAACGTTTATCATCCTACTAGCTGTATGGGGTGTTTTGTGGTTCCTGAGCCAAGGTGACATAAAGAAAACGGTCGCAGTTTTAGCCGTGATGAGTTTGTTCGTGTTTGCCTTTCTCAAGTTTATGCCGATCATAGCACAAGGCTTTTTAAATCGCTTTGAGGGTGCAGATGTTGTTGGAGGAAATGGTAGAATCAATCTAATTTTATTGTACTTCAAGCCTTGGTTCGAAACGGTTTTGTCTATTTTATTTGGAATTGGGTTGTTTAATTGTCATACACATTGTGCACCGTTGATGTATCTGTTTGGTTTGGGGATTGTTGGAACAATTCCACTTTTTTCTTGGTTTGCATACCAGTGGAATCGATGCGCTAAATGTTGTAGAAAAGTCGGTTTCCAGAAAATAGTACCATTGTTCCTTACTCTGATCGGATATTCATCTATTCCGGCTGCCGGAGCAATAAACTATACATTGCCAATAATGATATCGATGATTGCTTTAGTATCAGAAAATCGCATGGGAGAATCAAATGAATAGGAAGAGAATTGAACGTGCACTAGGCCGATTCTTATTTGTATTTGCGTCCAAATTGCCAGAATCAACATCTCCGGTAAACTTTGGTGCAAAACGTTTCCGTGCCTTGTGTGGACGGCTTATCATGAAGTCATGCGGAGAGAATGTCAATATTGAAAAAGGAACCTTTTTTGCATCAGATACAAGTCTGGGAAATAAATCAGGAATTGGAGCATTCAGCATAATATCCAATACAACGGTGATTGGTAATAATGTTATGATGGCCCGAGAGTGCATTATTAATCCGAGCAATCATAAAATGGACGATATATCCCGTCCGATGAATCAACAGGGATTTGAACCTGTTCGTCCGGTTATCATTGATGATGATGTGTGGATAGGAAGTAGAGCTATTATCCTGCCGGGGGTTCATATTTATCGGGGGGGGGTGTCGTTGCTGCTGGTGCTGTAGTGACGCAAGACGTTCCAGAATATGCAATTGTAGGTGGAGTCCCTGCAAGAATAATTAGATTTAGAAATAAGTCAAAGATCATCGAAGGAGAATGATTAATATGAAAGTTGGTATTCTGACGTTTCCACATGCACCTAGCCTGGGGGCAATGCTCCAAATGGGGGCATTGTACCATGTCATAGAGGAAATGGGGCATGATGTTGCAGTTATCAACTATGTTTCTGATAAAGTAAACCACAAAAAAACACGAACCATAACGCCAAAGACCATTCTAATTGAAATGTTATCGAAGTGTTTTCTAAAAAGTGCAAAACCGTCGTATCAGGAGTTTGAGCAAAAGCTGAAAATGTACCCGAGTCAGGTGGTTTCCAGCACTGAGCAAATGAGTGAACTGAGCGAGGGACTGGACCGAATAATTGTGGGAAGCGATCAGGTGTGGAATCCGGTTGTGACAGGACATGATTTGAATTTTTACCTTGAGTTCTGTTCAGAACCGGAGAAAAAGGCATCGTATGCAGCCAGTTTTGGCTACATGCAGGCGGATCCGGAATACGAAGAGAAAATTTCTGAACTTCTCAAGGACTTCGCCTTTTTAAGCGTTCGAGAAAAAGATGGACAGGATATTGTCAAATCTCTTACTGGACGCAAGGCGGAATTGGTCTTAGATCCCACATTGCTTGTATCGGCAGACTATTTAAAAGGCGAAATGGAACCCTGTCATAGAAAAAAGAAATATGTTCTGTTTTTCTGCATTAAGCCGAGTGTGGGACTTCGTGAAAAAGCAGAACAATATGCAGATAAATATGGCTATGAATTGGTGACGGTCGGGGGAAGAATTAAAGAACGATTTGATCCCCGAAAGCATCCTGAATATGGTGTTGGACCTAAGGAATTTCTGGGTTTGATAAATGGGGCACAGTGTGTGTTTACTAATTCGTTTCACGGTATGGCAATTTCAGTGGCATTGCATAGAGATTTCTTTGTGGAATTCTCTTCGGATACCAATTCACGGCTGGTGAATTTAACTGAAATGCTTGGAATGGAGAATCGTGTTGTAAGAGACAAAACCCCGTTAGAGGAAAAGATTGACTACACACATGCTGACGAAGTGTTGCAACGAGAGCGCAAGGTTTCGATGCAATATCTGGAAAAAGTGCTTCAGTAATTAAGAGGAAAACATGAACAGAACACAAAAATTTGCATTAAATTCGTTAACTTCTATGGTATCACAGATTGTCGTTATGGCTGCGGGCATGATTACACCCCGTCTGATGATTGCTACATATGGCTCAGAAATGAATGGACTGGTGAGTTCATTAAACCAATTTATTTCATACATAACGCTGGTTGAAGCTGGAATCGGTGGAGCGGCTATCTACTCGCTATACAAGCCTCTTGCGGAGGAAGACCATGCTCGAATAAGCGGTATAGTAGTAGCTGCAAAAAAGAGCTACCGGCAGGCCGGATATATTTTCTCGGCGGGTATTTTTATTCTGGCTGTTGTTTATGGCCTCCTTTCGAATGCAGAGTCTGTCACTTTTGGTACGATTTTTACTCTGGCAGTTATTTTAGGAATCAACGGCTGCTTCGACTTTTTCTTTGTAGCGGGCGATAGAGTCTTGCTGACAGCGGATCAAAGAAATTATGTTATTTCATTTGCAACAATCATTAATACGGTGTTAAGAACGGTAATTATTTGTGTAATGACAGCGCATCAGATGAACATTTTACTGTTATACGGATGTGCGTCAGCGCTTGTCATTATCAAAGCAGGAATTATCGTATGTTATTCTCATAATAATTATACATATCTTGACAAAAAAGCTGTGCCGGATAGAGGCGCTATGGAAAAGCGCTGGGAGGTAATCTATCAACAGATATTAGGAATTATCCAAACGGGTGCGCCGACAGTTCTCGCCACAATTTTGTTGAATTTGGTTTCTGTCAGTGTGTATTCAATTTATAATATGGTGATTTCTGGGCTTAATGGTGTTCTAAGTATCTTTATATCGGGATTGCCTGCTGGATTTGGAGATCTAATTGCACGGAGAGAAGAAACGACCCTAAGAAAAACTGTGTCGGAATTTGAGGTGGCATATTACTATATCTTATCGATAGTGTACGGCCTAGCATTCGCTCTGATAATGCCATTTGTGTCGGTATATACAAAGGGTCTCTCTGATGCGAATTATTACTATCCTCTTTTAGGCGCTGTTATTGTTCTTAATGGGTTGTTATACAATATCAAGACACCCCAGAGTATGTTAATTGTATCTGCAGGAATGTACAAAGAAACAAGATGGCGGGTAACAATCCAAGGGTTAATCATTATAGTGTTTGGCGCAATAGGCGGACGATTGGCAGGTATGGTTGGAATAATGCTTGGATCCTGTCTTTCTAATCTGTATAGAACGATTGACTTGTTGTTTTTTACACCAAAGTATATAACGCATGGAGCGCCATTAAAGTCATTGCTCCGGATGCTTCTGGTGATGGTGAATATTATTGTGATTTATGGCCTATCGTTAGTCTATAGTCCAGAGTGCATGAGTTATCTGCAATGGTTCAAATTAGCAATAATATATGGCGTTTGGGCAGTTGTAGTGGTCACTGCTAGCGCTTATGCGTTTGAAAAGAAAGAATTTATTTCCGTGATGAAGAGAATGCTTTCTTTGGTAAAACGAAAGGTGTGAAATAGATGCTAGAAGGTGTAAAAAAAGAATTTTGTTACGGATGCTCAGCATGCGCTACGGTTTGTCCTAAAAATTCAATTGAGATGATACCCGATGGAGAAGGGTTTAAGTATCCGGTAGTTGATAATGTAAAATGCGTAGGCTGTGGTTTGTGTGAAAAGGCTTGCCCTGTTTTGCAACCCAAAAGTAACGTGAGCAGCACAGCTCAAAAGGCCTACGGAGTGAAACATAATAACGAGAACGTACTTCGAACAAGCGCAAGCGGAGGGTTCTTTACAGCAATATCTGATGTCATATTGGCAGAAGGTGGTGTTATCTATGGGGCTGCCTTCGACGACGACATGATGGTAAGACATTTCAGAGCAACAACTGCTAGAGAGAGAGACCGGATGAAGGGCTCAAAGTATGTTCAAAGTGATATAGGAGACACATATCTTCTAATAAAGAAGGATTTACAAGATGGTAAAAAGGTCCTCTTTACAGGCACGCCTTGTCAAACAGATGGCTTAAAACGAGCGCTTCAAGGCAGAACGAACAACCTAATTTGTGTTGACTTGATCTGCCACGGTACACCGAGTCCGTTGGTATTTGCCGATCATATAAAAATGATTGAGGCTAAAACGCATAAGCGTGTTATAAACTATTGCTTCCGACCCAAAAAATGGTCATGGCATGTCCATAGAGAAATAGCATACTTGAGCAATGGAAAGGAATATCATTCAAACGCATACTCGGATTTGTGGCGGACGATTTACTATATGAAGTTGGCGACGAAATTATCATGTCATCATTGTCAATATTCGTGCCTTAATCGTCCAGGTGACCTTACAATGGGAGATTGTCGAGGCATTGATGCTGTTTGTCCTGGGTTTGGAAGCGATGAGGGTGTGTCACTTGTGCTGGTAAATACTCCAACAGGTGTGGAGTATTTTGAAAAAGTCCGATCAGCCATGAAGGTAATTGAACTATCGATTGATGATGTTATGCAACCCCCGTTGAGAGAACCGAGCAAGCAAAGTGGAAATCGTATGAAGTTCATGTCTGTATACCAGAATAAGGGGTATATGGCGGCAGTTCATGCATGCTTGGGGAAACTATATTATCTAAAATACAATGTCAAAAAACTACTGAATAAGAACTGACACGATTAATAGAATATGTGTGAGGATTAGATCATGCTAAAGAAATTGGTAAAGAAGATAGTGATGGGACATAAGGCTGACTGCAAAAGCTATCTAGCATTTTTGAAACGGGGGGGGGGCAACTGTTGGCGACAACGTGAGAATCTTTACTCCTTCGCAGACGCACATTGATGACCAGGCGCTTCATCTCCTTCATATTGGATCGAACGTAGTGATTACTGGGCCGGTTACTATTTTGACGCATGATTATAGTTCATTTGTATGTATGAGACGTTATCCGGAAAGAGAACGTGCAGTTGCAGCAATGAGATCTGTAATGATTGGTGATAATGTGTTTGTTGGGTGGGGTGCCACAATTCTTCCGGGCACTATAATTGGAGAAAATACAATTATCGGTGCGGGAGCTGTAGTATCTGGCAATATTGAAGCGGATTCTGTTTATGCGGGAAATCCGGCGAGAAAAATAATGACGTTGGAAGATTTTTATCAAAGACGAATTGCTCGGCAAGAAGGAGAAGCAAGAAATATCTACAAGTCATACTTGGACAGTTTCGGAAAAGAACCGACAGCAGAATGCTTTTATGGATATGAATCATTATGGGCTAGGTCAAGGTATTCTCATTGTAGATATGACTCATATTCAGATTTCTGCGATTCAATTAAAGAACAAATCATGGAGGGAAAAAACAAATGATTATCACGAAAACGCCTTTTCGGATGTCCTTCTTCGGTGGCGGCACCGATATGGAAAGCTTCTTTAGGGCGAATGGTGGAGCTGTACTTTCCACTACCTTCGACAAATACTGCTATGTGAACGTTCGTCATTTGCCACGTTTCTTTGATTATTCTACGGAGCTTTCTTACTCTAAAACTGAGCGTGTAACGAACATTGATGATATCCAGCACCCGGCTATCCGTAATGCAATGAAGATGCTGGATATGCATGAGATTCGTCTTACATATGAAGCTGACCTTCCAGCACGTTCTGGTTTGGGAACATCCAGTTCTTTCGCAGTTGGAATGCTGAACGCATTTTACGCGCTCAAAGGAAAGTATGCGGACAAGAAAAAACTGGCGGACGAAGCAATTTACCTTGAGCGCAACCTGTGCCAAGAAGCTGGTGGTTGGCAGGATCAGATTGCAGCGTCCTTCGGAGGATTCAATCGAATCAACTTCAATGCAGATGGCTATGAAGTACTGCCTGTTATCATTTCGCCGGAACGCAAAAAGCAGCTTAATAAGAATCTGATGATGTTCTTTACGGGCTTTACTCGTTTCTCTTCCGATGTTCAGAAAGCAAACGCTGTAGGAAAGCAGGATAAGACTGCTCAACTTAAGGAAATGCTTGCGCTCGTTGATGATGCGGAGCGTGTTTTGACGGACAAGAACACTGACCTCGATGATTTTGGCAGAATGCTTGATCACACTTGGAAACTGAAACGTCAAACCGGTTCGGCTGTTTCGACTAATAGCATTGATGAACTGTACGCAAAAGGCATGGCTGCCGGCGCACTGGGCGGAAAACTGCTCGGTGCTGGTGGCGGAGGATTCCTTGTGTTCTATGTGCAGCCGGATCACCAGGATGCTGTTCGTTGGGCGATGCGGGATTTGATGTACATCCCATTTGAGTTTGAAGACGGCGGTACTAGAGTGATTCATTATACACCGGAAATGTACGAGCCCAAAAACTGAACAATGGGAGGACAAAATGAAATCCCGGAGGATTTTGCTATGGGGATGGTTTGGTTTTGAAAATTTAGGAGATGATCTTCTTCTAAATACGATGTTAGAAAACTTGTCTCCCTATTCCGGAACAATTACAGTTCCGATGCGTTCACAGTACGATATAAAACATCAAAACGTAAAGCAGATTGAGCGAAATTACACAGCATTGTTTAGAGAAATCCCCCATAATGATATGCTGATTATTGGCCCGGGTGGATTGTTTCCATTCGATAATCCTAGGAAAGTTGCTATTTACTTTTTTACTGCGTTATTGTGGAAAGTCTTTGGACGAAAAGTAGCATTTTTTGGGGTGGGCATTTCAGAACGCATGGGTTCATTCAGTAAAGCAATTTGGCGAGCAACTGCGGCGATATCGGACTTGTTTATAACTCGAAGTCCTGCAGTTGTTGAAAAAATTGGATGTATCGAATCACCTAAAATACATACAATGGCGGATACAGTATTTGCGTCATCTATGAGATTCAAGAATTCCTGTTGCGAGGATAGGGTGGGAATATTTGTTGCAAATCTTGAGCAGCAGGGAATGGAAGATGAGTACAAGTCTTCGGTAACAACATGGCAGGGCGTTGTTTCTGAATTGTTGGATAGAGGGTTTGCAGTTGATCTGCTTGCGTTTACAAGAGGATCTGATGATAGATTGATTTCGGATATTGCAGCTGCTTTTAGTAATCGGGGGGGTACAGACAATCCCCTACGAGAATGCGCTTAGTGCAGTTGAAGGACTAAACAGATATAAAATAACGATATCAATGAGATTTCATGCATTGGTGTTATCCTTACTTGCAAATGTACCAACTGTTCCGATTGCGTATGGCGAAAAGACATATTTGCTTGCGGAGAAAAGTGGACTGTCTAAGTATGCAATAGTCTGGAATAGCTTCCAAAAAGAGTATTACGGATATACGCAGGATGCACCACTAAGCGAATTAGTGAAAAGAATTGATTTGCTAATTACAAATCGTGACGATGCTCAAAATGACATGAGACAAAGCAGGGAAGCGTTTAAAACTTCGGCAACTTACGCAATGAAACAGCTGATAGAATTAGCCAATCAGGAATAAAAATGAGGTTTAACTAGATGAAAACAGTAATAATGGCCGGAGGCAGGGGCACCCGGATTTCCTCTGTTGCCAGTGATATCCCCAAGCCGATGATAAAAATCGAAGGAAAGCCTGTTCTGGAACATGAGTTGGAGTGTCTGCGTGACCAAGGATTCACAGACATTATTTTGACCGTCTCTCATCTCGGAAACATCATCATGGACTATTTCGGAGATGGTTCAGGCGTATCTCCGGCAACAGGGAAACCCTTCGGTGTTCATATTGAATACTATTTTGAGAAGGAGCCGCTAGGTAATGCTGGTGCACTTTTCAAAATCAAGGATAGGTTGGATTCGGATTTTCTACTGCTGAATGCCGATGCTGTGTTCGATGTGGATTTCAACCGGTTCGTAGCCTTCCATAAACAGCATGGCGGTTTGGTTACTCTTTTCACGCATCCGAATAGTCATCCCTACGACAGTGGACTCATTATTGCTGATAAAAATGGAGCTGTTGAGCAATGGCTGGCCAAGGAAGATAAACGGCCGGAATACTATCGTAATCGTGTCAATGCAGGGCTTCATGTTATCAATCCGAGCATTTTGGAACATTCTGGGATTGATGCGGACAAGGTTGGCACTGTGGGAGAGAACGGAAAATCCATCAAGGTTGACTTGGATCGGCAACTCCTCAAGCCGTTGGCAGAAACCGGAAAGATGTTCTGCTACGACAGTCCTGAGTATGTGAAGGATATGGGGACACCTGAACGCTATTATTCTGTATGCGAGGATTACAAAACTGGTCGCGTTTCCGGTAAGAATCTGAAGAACAAGCAGAAAGCGGTGTTCCTTGATCGGGACGGCACTATCAATAAATATGTGGGTTTCCTTCGGAACATAGACGAGTTTGAACTGATAGACGGCGTTGCAGATGCAATCAAAAAAATCAATGCTTCCGGTTATTTGGCAATTGTTGTTACGAATCAGCCTGTGATTGCCCGTGGTGAAGTGTCCTTTGAAGAACTCGGAGTGATTCATAACAAGATGGAAACGCTTCTGGGGAAAGAAGGCGCATATCTGGATGCCATCTACTTCTGCCCGCATCATCCGCATAAAGGATATGAGGGAGAGCGTCCGGAGCTGAAGTTTGACTGTGATTGCCGTAAACCGAAACCCGGAATGCTGCTAAAAGCGGCTCTGGATTTCAACATTGACTTAGCACAGTCATGGATGATTGGCGATGGCGAGAACGATGTTAAGGCAGGTCAAAATGCTGGTTGTCGGACTGCCTTGATAGGTAACGAGTCCTATGGTCAGACAGTGACGGTGTCGTCTCTGAAGGACTTTGTGGAGCAATATCTTAAATAAGAGGGGGATTACTAAAATGCGTGAACTGGAAAATCGACTGATGAAACACATCGACCTGTTGATGGAACGGTATCCTTCTTTGGAATCGGCAAAAGATGACATTGTTGCTGCATACCTTTTGCTGGAGGAGTCCTATAAGAACGGTGGAAAGCTTCTTGTGGCAGGGAATGGCGGTTCTGCGGCAGATGCGGAGCATATCGTTGGTGAGTTAATGAAGGGCTTTAAGCTGCCTCGTAAGCCTGAAACTGATTTCGCAGAAAAGCTGGTTGCTGAGAATCAGGAACTCGGTGCTGTCCTGGCAGAAAACCTGCAGGGAGCACTTCCTGCTATTGCACTGGATGGTCATCCTGCTCTGTCTACAGCCTATATGAATGACTGCGAACCACTACTCTGCTTTGCACAGCAGGTCAATGGTTACGGTAAATCCGGGGATGTATTCCTTGGCATTTCCACCAGCGGCAATAGCAAAAATGTGCTGTTTGCTGCGACAACCGCACACGCTAAGGGAATGAAGGTCATTGGACTGACGGGAGCAAAGGATAGTAAACTGAAGGATATGAGCGATGTGTGCATCAAGGCTCCGCAGACAGAGACTTATATGATTCAGGAACTGCATCTGCCCATTTATCACTGTCTGTGCTTGATGCTGGAAGATAGGTTTTTTGCATGATTAAATATGCTTTTCAGAGGGCTTGCTCAAGAAGAGAAATACACTGGCCGGATTTAGAAATCGCTGATGAATGGCAGTATAAAATAATAACAGAAGCGTACAAGATAAAGAATGAGCCAAATAGGGAGATTACGATCACGGCATCTGATGGAGTGAAATTAATCGGCCATTATTTTGAAAGAAAGGAAAATGCACCAATTATCATCTTTTTTCATGGACGTTGGTCTGATAGCTATGTATGTGGAGTGCCAATTTACAGAATTACAGAAGAGCATAAATGGAACCTCCTACTAGTAAGCTTGCGAGCACATGGTAAGAGCGGAGGAAATATTTCGACACTTGGTGTGTTGGAAAGATATGACTGTTGTGACTGGGCAAATTGGGTGGCTTCTGAATTTGGAGAACAGGTGTCGATATATCTTATGGGGATTTCCATGGGTGGAGCTGCCGTATTGATGAGTAGTGACTTGAATTTACCAAAGTCTGTTTGTGGAATCATTGATGATGCGGGCTTTACAACGCCTTTAGAAATGATAAAGGTAGGGAGCAAGAATAAACTGCGTTATGAATTGTTAAGTGATATATTTACTCAGATGGTAAATGTGGGAACAAAAATCTGGGGCCATTTTGACTTGAAAGACGCAGATGCAAGCGTAGCGGTATCAAAGACAAATGTGCCAATTCTAATTATTCATGGTGATAAAGATAATCGAGCACCTCTGTCGATGGCATATAAGATTTATGACAGTTGTCAAGGCGAAAAAGACTTATATATAGTTTCTGGTGCAACACATAAGGAATGCTATAGAACAAATCCAGAGAAATACGAAAAGATAGTTTCTGAGTTCATAGAAAAAATCTTCCGTGATAAACAACTCTGCGTTTTCGAGGATTTATCGGCCATGTGTTCCGCCACATGGCTGTGTTGCTCAAGTGTGCTACCTCTCCGTGGTGAGCAGCAGGCAACGGATTATAATCCGGCTAAAGCATATATTCGTTAATTTACTCTTTGGATGAGGAAAAACTATAATGGGAAAGTATTTTGGAACCGATGGTTTCCGTGGTGAAGCCGGAATCACTCTGACCGCTGACCACGCTTACAAAGTAGGCCGTTTCCTGGGATGGTATTACAATATGTTGCGTGAGCGCAACGGCGACACCAATCCGGCACGCATTGTGATCGGCAAAGACACCCGCCGCTCCAGCTATATGTTCGAGTACAGCCTTGTCGCTGGCCTGACCGCCTCCGGCGCAGATGCCTACCTGCTTCATGTCACTACTACGCCGTCTGTGGCCTATATTGCCCGCGTGGACGACTTCGACTGTGGCATCATGATTTCTGCCAGCCATAATCCCTACTACGATAACGGCATCAAACTGATCGACTGCTATGGCGAGAAAATGCCCGAGGAAATCCTGTTGCTGGTAGAGGACTACATCGACGGAAAGCTCCATGTGTTCGACAAGGACTGGCCGGAGCTGCCCTTTGCTCACCGTGAGCACATTGGCTGCACTGTGGACTATGTTTCTGGTCGTAACCGCTACATGGGCTATCTGATCAGCCTTGGTATCTACTCCTTCAAGGGCGTCAAGGTTGGCCTGGACTGCGCCAACGGCAGTTCCTGGAACATCGCTAAATCTGTGTTCGATGCTCTGGGAGCTGATACCTACGTCATCAATGCACAGCCCAACGGCACCAACATCAACAACAATGCGGGCTCCACCCACATTGAGGGTCTGCAGAAGTTCGTGGTAGAGAAGGGGCTGGACATCGGTTTTGCCTATGATGGCGATGCTGATCGTTGCCTGTGTGTGGATGAAAAGGGCAATGTCATCACTGGCGATCATATTCTGTACATCTACGGCTGCTACATGAAGGAGCGTGGCAAGCTGCTGACCAATACCGTCGTTACCACGGTCATGTCCAACTTTGGCCTGTATAAGGCCTTTGATGAGAAGGGCATCGGCTACGCCAAGACCGCAGTGGGTGACAAGTACGTCTATGAGTACATGGCAAAAAATGGCTGCCGTATCGGTGGTGAGCAGAGCGGTCATATTATCTTCAGCAAGTACGCCAGCACTGGTGATGGCATCCTGACCAGCCTGAAGATGATGGAAGTCATGCTGGCAAAGAAGGTTCCCATGAGCAAGCTGGCTGAGCCGCTGAAGATCTACCCGCAGGTTCTGGAAAATGTCCGTGTGACCGACAAGAAGGCTGCGCAGAACGACCCGGCGGTGCAGGAGGCAGTCAAGGCTGTGGCAGAAGCACTGGGCGATACCGGTCGTATTCTGGTGCGTGAGTCTGGTACTGAGCCTGTCGTGCGCGTGATGGTGGAAGCCGCTGACCACGACACCTGCCAGAAGTATGTCTCTCAGGTCGTAGAGACCATTAAGAGCAGAGGCTACGGAGTTTGAGTGCAAACCTGAAACGAGGATGCGGAATCCTGCTGATTGCATCTGTGGTTCTTCTGTCTATCTTGGCGTTGCTGCCTGATGCGGATGTTGACCACGATGCAGGATATACTTCCTCAGAGCTGAGTATCCGAGAAACCGTAGATGGAAGCGTGACCAGCACAAGCTATGTGAATTTTGATGGAGTAATCACAGAAGCTATTGATATGGGCTATGCGACTGTGTGTAGAATGCGAGATGATAACGGTCGAGTTGTGGAGGAACGTTATCTTGATGCAAGCGGAAACCCTGTGGCAAGGTATGGGGATTATTACGGATTATCGTATAAATACGATGAAACCGGTACTGCGATAACATATCTTGATACCGAAGGTAATCCAATAATACGCAGTGATGGTTATTCTACTATTGTCAGAACGCAGGTTGATGGCAGGGCTTCCGATGATTTCTACTACGATTTAAACGGACAGCAGGTACAGTGCTCCGGTGGATACTATGGGCTTCATCGTGAGTATAATGCTGAAGGGCAGAACATTAGTTTGACATTTCTCGATAAAGATGGACATGCAGTGTGTATATCATCTGGATATGCGATTAAGACATATCAGCGTGATGGGAATGGAACCGTTGTCGGTGAGCAGTACTTTGACACAGAAGGAAACCCGGCGAGGTCTTCGCTTGGTCAGTATGGCGAGTTATACCAGCGCAACGAGCAAGGATACATCGACCAAATCACCTATCTTGACGCAGACAGCAACCCCGCCCCTACCAATGCAGGCTATACCATCCTCAAACGTACCTATCATAGAGACGGCACAGCAGATACGGATATGTATTTTGATGCGAATGGCAACCCAAAGGCTTTGTCTAAAGGGCAGTACGGCATCAAGCGCAGTGGTGATGTGAACCTTCTGCTTGACAAAAACGGCAACATTATGCTGTGTGTGGACAACCTTCTGAATGGCTTCCCATGTATGGTGGTTGTTTTTGGCTGCGTTGTCTGTTTGCTGATGATTGTTCTTCCGAAGAGTTTAAGCGTAGTACTGACGATTGTTTATGTAGCTTTCATCCTTTATGAAACACTGATGTTCCGTGAGTCAGGGGATGCAAGAACGAACTTTTTCCTCTTTTCCTATGCTGGGAAGTTCTTGAAAGAGCAGTCCGTGAGGGTGGGGGTTATCAATAACATCTGGCTCTTCATTCCGCTTGGAACGGGGCTGTATAGATGGTTTCAAAAGAAGTGGGCGTTGCTGGTTCCCTTCGTGATATCTGTGGCGATCGAAACAACCCAGTATGTTACGGGACTTGGCATCGCAGAGTTCGATGACGTGTTCGGTAATACGATGGGCGGATGGATTGGAATAGTCACAGCGTCGACAGCTGCTAATGTGAGGAAAACCAGTATGGAATACATAAGGAAAATACTGCGGGATAGAGTTATTCCGTTTTTTAAGAACAAAATCAAGCATATATGGTATTTCATTCTTGTTGTGGCAAGTACGGTATATTTGTTTTGCAATCATTTCGCAATAGACAAAATTAATGATGCAAGTCTGATTAGTACGGTTTTCATTGTTTGGGCAATACTGTTGGTGCTTCCACTTTTTACAGAGCTAGAGTTTTTTGGTGTGAAAGTCAAGAAAGAAGTTGAGGAAGCTGTTGAAAAAAGCAATAAAGAGGTAAAAGACAGCCTCAACAACTTGCAACAGCTTGTTATGCAGATTCAGGTTTCAAATAATGCAACCAATCAGCTGACGATAAATGGGAACCCACTGCCTTCGGAAAGCAGAATAGAGGAACTTACAAATGCGATTCAAACTTTGACAGCACAAAAAAATAATGAAAAAACTAATGAAGTGCCCAGAGAGGAAGGCACGGCTTCGGAACAAAATGTGGAACTGTTTAAAATACGATATGATATCGAGATGGCGCTAAGGGAATGCATTGAGCTGCTGAGATTTGAACCTCAAACTCGCATGACAACAATCTCAATGGCAAGAATTTTAAACCAAAGGGGTCTGCTTGATTCTACAACAACCGATACGTTGATTGAAATTGTTAGAATTGCTAATAGAGCAGTTCATGGAGAAATGCTAAATCGAAAATATGTGGGGTTTGTAAGAAAAACATACCCCGGAATCCTAGATGAACTTCAGAAATGCAAAAATAGGATAAACATGGCTTGATAGCGACATTTTTGTTATATTTCGCGGGGAGAGAGCCGACCACGTAGCAAATGCGTCTTCCGTGTGTCGTTGAAATGGTGTACCAGACATTTGATGCTGTAGTTAAAGCTCTCAATTATTTTATGATATCCGTACACATACAAAAATCAGAATAAGAAAACAACAGAAAAAGAAATGAGGAGCTTTATGACAGGTTTCAGCAGGGAACTGAACACAGACATCCAGGTAGAACAATTTGTGGACGGAATATTGGGAATCCAAGAAAAGAGAAAAAAAAGAAAAGCAATAAACCGGATAGCATCCGCTGAACGCAATCTAAGAGACTATCGCTTCTTTTCAACATTCACACACCGAGATAATCGAGATTTTGAGTATCGAGAAGAAGATGTTCGATTAGAGCTTCGGAAACGCATTGTTGATGAACTCTTCAAATGGTCACGACTGGACAATGATGATGAAATATGCTTGGGGAAAGGCGGTGCAGCACCGAAAACAGTGGCACGGCAAGAGTCAAAGGCCTTTTATGTAATGGGGCCACCGGCTTCTGGAAAGTCTGGTGTGTCATCAAAAATTGCAGATATTTATGGATGTTACATATTGGATTCGGATTATATCATACAACGGCATTTGTTGCAGATGTATTGTATAGCTTGATTGAAAGTTATATAATTGCGCAACAGATGAGCAGAAGAGTCATAAGATGATTAGAGAATTTCGACCTTTTATGAAGAGAATGGAGGAGTTTTATGAAATATGAATTCGGACGAATATCAAAAGTACAGGGAACATTGGTTCAGCCTACGAAAGAAGATTCTTACGCAATGCCATCCAAAGTGGTAATGTATCCGGTATTTATAGATCAAGAAGAAGAAAGGAGGTTCACAAAAAGAGCAAACAAATGTATGAAAATGGACAGTCGCCGTATAACTAGGAAGACTTAATTGATATATTTCTGAGTTTGATAATGAAAAAAGGAGCACAAAATCATGGATGCTAATAAGTATTTTCAAATTCTTCATATGATTTCGGCAGGCGGTCAGAAAGTTTGTCGAAAGTTTTTAATCGGGAAAGGATTTTCAGAAGCAATGATTGATGCCTGTGCTGAAAATGGCTATATCATACAAATTGGAACGAATGATTTAGATGATCCGCTTTATATTATTACCGATGCTGGACGTGTAAAAAGAGATGAACGCGACCTGAAGTAACGCAATTAAAGAATAATTTTCATCAGCCGTGTGGACTGAACTCCAGAAGTTCACACGGCATATTTTTGAGCACGATATATAGTTTATGATGGAAATTAAAACGAGGTAAAAAATAGTGAGTAATACACGCGCGCGCAAGCCCGGTGGAGGGCGGAAGCCATCAAAACCAGAGTACAGTTCAGCCAAGAACCTGGCACAGCAGATGAAAGCAGCTACTGAACTTTATACGGACAAAATGAGCCTGCAAGCCATTGCAGACGCCCTGTCCCTCAACCCCATCAAGGTTCGGAAGCTGCTCATCACAGCCGGGGTCTACGAGTCAGACACGGCAAAGCTCGTCCAGCAGACGTTCGGTTCTTTTAGAAGCACGCAGAGTTATTCTGCTGCTGTCACCTCCACTATGTCGGCTTTGCAGCTGTCCCGTTCCTCTGTGACCTCTTATCTGCCGTATGAGAAAGGCGTGTACTTCCCGGAGGAAGCTGAAGCGGCGAATATCAGTGCCGGGGCAGAGAGACAGCGACACTACCGAGCTGTGGTTGCGCTGAGGAAGGATCCCTGCGAAGTGAATCTCTGGAAGTGTGTGGTGGCTTTTCGGGGATACAAGTTCAAGACGATGTCCGGCTTGCCCTTTACATATACGCTGAAGAAGGGCAGGGGAGATGAATTCACCAAGGAGCTGTGGATCGACCGCAGAGAGGACAGCAAGAGCCTTGCTTGGAGTTCTGTGCTGCTGGCGTATCACAATATCGGTAAAATCGGAGAGGTAGTGGACAGACCCAAGGCGCTGGGAGATATCCGGGGTGTGTCGTATATCTATGGGTTGTTCTACCGCTTTGGTCTGATCGACGTGCCGGACAAGGCTAAGGAGAAGATGGCGAAGCAATAAGAAAACGAGACATATTTTGTTTTAAGATGGAATGTGATATAATAAAACTGGCGGTTTACCGTACTACATGAAAAGGGCAGGTGAATGTGCAAATGTACATCATTTGTCGAAAATCAGCAACTGGCTTAGTTTTTGAGGCAGTTGCTAGAGCAGTCAGCTTATTATGTTTGAAGCAAGAAAAGAACAGAATCAATAAGCGGATTCAGTCATTGCTTCATATTGCTGATGATCTGGCACCGGATTCTGTGGAGTATCAGTGCGTTTATGAAAGAATTCTCGAATTGGAAAGGATGCGAGAACTGATCAGACGCATTAGAAAGGCTAAGTGTGCACAGATTTATGCGCAATTGCATATGCTATGGGTTAATAGAGTCAAAAAGGCCAGTCGCGCGACTGCGGGTTTGACTACTGATCCAATGAGTACCGCTATGCCCATTCCTCCCACGTTTGAGGCTACCTTGAGTAGTTTCGGACGTGGGAGGGATTTGGATGCCCTCGCATGCTGAAAAAAATCAAACAGAGATCAAAAACTACTATCATATTATAGACCCGGAGGAAAGGTTGTCTGAGAATGAGAAGGCTGAAGAAGAACGCAGGGTGTTAGCGAATATGCCTGCTTGCTTCCCGGAAGCACTACGATATGTGATGAAACGCTTCGGATTTACGCAAGAGGCTCTGGCCTTTGAATCAAAGGTGTCTGAGTCAACGATCGGTCGCTATAGAAATGGAAAGGTTGAAAGTTTTTCTGAGAAAAACGTGGTTGCACTATGCGTTGCTATGCACCTTCCTCCATGGCTTTCGTTTGCGCTCATAGCAAAAGCGGGTTTTAGCTTGGCTGCGACCAAAGAACAGCTAGCACATTTGATGATTCTTAACTGTATGTATATGAGGTCAATTGATGAGGTGAACGAGTACTTAAGGGAAAGAGGAAATGCTTCACTGTCCCGAGAGACGGCACAGGATTGTCGAGCTTCTTGAGATTCTGAACCTAAAATGATGAGCCGTGTGTTCAACTCCCTGCCGGAGAAGGATACACGGCTCATTTGCACTGTTTGAGGATGAGGACAAGAAGAGCCAGATGCGAATCTGCACACTTGGCTTATCGGGAGACCGTGTGAACCAGTTTAAAACTGAATTGCTGCCTGTTTGGTGCTGCTCAGAACGCGTAGTAAGCCGGGGTGGACTTCAAAAAATCTGAAATTATTTCGGATTTTAGGAGTTTATTCCGGCTTTTTTGCGTTTATAGGGGCGCATAAGTGAACTTGCACAAAAATGGGACATCGGCTTTGGAACTCTGTCCAAACTTGTCGAAAAGATATTTACGCTGGAAAATTTTGGTGCTATAATCACCATGGGATTTGAGCCCAAAGGAGGCTTTGACCCATCATCTCGATTCCATAGTGTAAATGCAATACAACATAATTGAACAGAAAGGAAAACCGAAGATGCGAGGTATATTAAGACTCTGAATTGAAACAGTAAAAATAATATAAGCAGTCTGTGAGTTTCAGCGAAAAGGTATATGTGATTGGTAAAAGCTGAAACGGATTTTTGAATTTAAGGTATACGAATCCAAAATACATAATTAGAAAAGCAATAGTAACGGGATTTTTTACAGGATTATAAAAACTCTAGGTAGATAACTCTAAAATAACTGCTTTTGTGAATTATGTAAGGGGATAAGTATGCTCATTCGAGAATTGGACTGTTATTTCAATTCAATCTGACTTCGCAATCGGAATCTTTGTATATACAAAGACCGGAGAAGCTAGGATAGTGTACTTGTAACAAGTCACTGAGTCTTAGCATCTCCGGTCTTTTTTTGTTTGCATTTGCAGTATGGAAGGGGGTGAACCGAGGTGGCATCCGATGTACATAAGAATACGGATATCAAGGTGGAAACCGTCAGTGCCAACTCGGTTTGCCGTCAGTTGCCGCAGAAAACTGCCGAACAGGGATTGGCAGCTGCAGTTGCGTTTGCGGAGGAGGTTCAATGGTCGTTGGCAATACGCAGAACGATTTCGGGGGTAGGGTTTGGAGAGGCCTTGAAGCTGCTGATGAACGACCGGGATATGTCTGTGGAACAGATGGAGTCAGAGTCTGGGCTCTCTGTATCTACGGTAAAGCGGCTTCGTGCAGGACAGGATGCAAGTGTGGAGCAGATCGTTGCCATTTCGGTGGCACTGCACCTTCCGCCACCTGTAAGCGGTGATTTGTTGAGGATGTGCGGAATCACGCTGGATTTCAACAATCAAAAGAATACTGTCTATCAGATGATTCTGACGGAGTATTACAAAGAGGGCATCGAACAAGTCAATGTCTGCCTTGCAGCATGTGGATGTGCGCCACTCAAAACTGCCTGTTAATGCGGACACAACAGAATATACCTATGAGGCGATTGGACCATAAAACGGTCTGGTCGCCTCTTTTTTTGAAATTTTTTCTGAGGTAAGGGCTCAAGAAGTGAGCCCTAAACGGTAATAAAACGGCGCAGTAAGGCTGCATAAGAGCATCTGACATGACGGTATTTTTTTATAAAAGTACGAAATAACGATGCTTTGTGCGCTGCTTTTTAGAGCTCATCTGATGAACTGGTGATTTGAGGTGTTCTCGGTTATCATGTAGTCAGTTCAAGGGACAAGCCCCAAGAACAAAAATATCGTAAGGCCCGATTCTAGAGAGGGTTAAGGATACCATAACGGAGTTTTACCATCCGGCAGACGCTGTCTGCTGCGGTAGAACGACCGGTCTATGGGTGTACCTCCCATCTCTGGAATCGGGCCTTTTTGCGTTTTGCAGGCTGGTTCAGTGCACGGCGTGAACCCCTATCCAGTCTCCGTCATCGGTATCCTTCCCCTCCCTGAGTCCGGGGGAAAGGACACGAAAATGACTGACGTGATGAACTGCGTAGACAAGCTGCGGGAGAAGAAGATCTCCGGCTACAAGCAGCGCATGGCTGTGAACCCCTGCGGTGTTTATCGCTAGCCTTCCAAATTTTCGACTTTTTACGTTTTATCGAAAATTTGGAGGTTTATATGAACTACAATAGCGGAAATGCCCGCCGTAACTTCTATGCTAAATGGGACAAGCTCCGGGAAGAATACCGGGCTGCTGGCATGAAGGAGGACGCTATCCAGAAGATGTATGAGTACGATCTGGCGGTATTCAATGATGATCGTGCCCACCATCGTTATGATGTTGAGATTCCGAGTGCAGACGATTCCGAAAATCGGAACGATTATGCTGACTTTGTGCGAGCCACTACCGTAACGGACACCTATCACGAAACGAAAACGCGCTTTGCGTGGGTGGGTGAAGTCCAAAACGAACGCCTGCAAGTCGGATTAGAGAAGCTGTCTGATGATGACCTTAAACTTTTGACGCTCTATGTCTATGAGGGGTATAGCACGGTGGAATTATCTAAAGCTTATGGCATTGCCCACCAGAATATAAGTAAGCGTATCATTAAAATCACTAATTTTTTGAAAAACTTTGATTTTCAGGGTGCAGATTGACCTTTCAACTGGGTTCGTAAGTGAAGGGACAATTTCCCAAGCGGCACTCACCGCGGGGGTAAACGTCCGACCTCGCGCACCTTGAAAACTGAATAGTTCCGTCATCTGGTACTCCGATAATGATACTTCCGTAATT
>OGCN01001340.1_pt1 | contig 33337 bp, 22 predicted proteins | sample 1570181 | NCBI WGS metagenome assembly OGCN01 (sample SAMEA4370584, study PRJEB24528) | human gut metagenome | reverse complement strand
GCGAGCGTAAACTGCATTTTGAGACCCTTCAGCTGCACGTCGGCCAGGAGCAGGCCGATCCCGTCACCGATTCCCGTGCGGTGCCCATCTACCAGACCACTTCCTATGTGTTCCCCAATTCCCAGAATGCCGCTGACCGCTTTGCCCTGAGGGCCGAGGGCAACATCTACGGCCGCCTGACCAACTCCACCGAGGATGTTTTTGAAAAGCGCATCGCGGCTCTGGAGGGCGGCGTTGCCGCGCTGGCCGTTGCCTCCGGCGCCGCTGCCATCGACTACACCCTTCAGGCACTGGCCCAGAACGGCGGGCACATTGTGGCGCAAAAAACCATCTACGGCGGCACCTCCAACCTGCTGGCCCACACGCTGCCCGCGTTCGGTGTGCAGACGACCTTTGTCAACGCCCATGATCTGGCCGAGGTCGAGGCTGCCATTCAGGACAACACCCGCGCTGTCTATATTGAAACGCTTGGCAACCCCAACGCCGACATCCCCGACATTGACGCCATTGCCGCTATCGCCCACAAGCACAGCATTCCGCTTGTCATCGATAACACCTTCGGCACGCCCTACCTGATCCGCCCGATCGAGCATGGTGCCGACATCGTTGTCCATTCTGCCACCAAGTTTATCGGCGGCCACGGCACCTCTCTGGGCGGCATCATCGTTGACTCCGGCAAGTTCGACTGGAAGGCCAGCGGCAAATTCCCCGCCTTCTCGGAGCCGAACCCCAGTTACCACGGCGTCTGCTTTGCCGAGGCTGCCGGCCCTGCCGCTTTTGTGACCTATGTGCGCGCCGTGATCCTGCGCGATCTGGGCGGCTGCATCAGCCCGTTCAACGCATGGGTGCTGCTGCAGGGTACCGAGACGCTCTCCCTGCGTCTGGACCGCCACAATGAAAACACCAAAAAGGTCGTCGAGTTCCTGACCCACCACCCCAAGGTGGAGAAGGTCAACCACCCCAGCCTGCCCGATCACCCCGACCACGCCCTGTATGAGAAGTACTTCCCCAACGGCGGCGCATCGATCTTCACCTTCAACATTAAGGGCGGCCAGAAGGAGGCCTTCGAGTTCATCGATCATCTGCAGATCTTCTCTCTGCTGGCCAATGTCGCCGATGTCAAGAGCCTTGTAATCCACCCGGCCACCACGACCCACGGCCAACTCTCCGATGCGGAGCTTGCCGATGTAGGCATCGGCCGCAACACGATCCGCCTGTCTATCGGCACCGAGCATGTCGACGACATCATCGCCGATCTGGCACAGGCTCTTGACGCTGTCGAGTAATTTGTAAAGTCTTTTAGAGGGAACAGGGATTCTATAGAACACCGCCGCCCGTGGGTTGCAAGCCCCATGGGCGGCGGGTTTTGTTTGCAATTTTTACGGAAGTGTTGTATGCTTTGTAGGGGCCGGGCATGCCCGGCCCGCGGCCTTGCGGTCGGTACCCGCTGCCGGGAAAACTGTAGGGCGGCATGCCCTCATGCCGCCGCCAACCGCGCCATGTGACCCGTTTACGGTACGGCCACGCGGACGCTCACGGCGGGGTGAGGGCACCCCCGCCCTACGCATATGAGACAAACGGTGCGCCTGCCGTATTACTGCAGGGCCGGGCATGCCCGGCCCCTACACCGCTACAAGGAAAAATGAAAACATGAATATTATCGAAATCACAGATTTATCCGCCCCCGAGCTGGCTCCTTACACCAGGCTCACCGAGGCCCAGCTGCGCAATAAGCTGGAGCCCGAAAAGGGTATCTTCATCGCCGAAAGCCCCAAGGTCATCGGCACGGCGCTGGACGCCGGGTGCGAACCGCTCTCCTTTTTGATGGAGCGCCGCCAGATCGACGGCCCCGCCGCGGGCGTGCTGGCCCGCTGCCCCGACGCCGCCGTCTACACCGCGGACCGCAGTGTGCTGCAGGCCCTGACCGGCTACGCGCTGACTCGGGGTGTGCTCTGCGCCATGCGCCGTCCGCAGCCGCGCAGCGTCGAGGCGCTGTGCAGAGACGCCCGCCGCGTCGCGGTGCTGGAGGGCATCGTGGATTCCACCAACATCGGGGCCATCTTCCGCGGAGCCGCCGCACTGGGCATGGACGCGGTGCTGCTCTCGCCGTCCTGCTGCGACCCGCTCTGCCGCCGTGCCGTCCGCGTCAGCATGGGCACGGTGTTCCAAGTGCCGTGGGCAACGCTGGGTGACAGCTCTGCCGACTGGCCCGAGGCCGGGATGGCCCGCCTGCACGCGCTCGGCTTTAAAACTGCCGCCATGGCGCTGGACAGCCGCGCCGTCAGCATCGATGACCCCGCGCTGCGCGCCGCGCCGCGCCTTGCCATCGTGCTGGGCACAGAGGGCGACGGCCTGGCCCGCACCACGATTGCCCACTGTGACTACACTGTCATGATCCCCATGCAGCACGGTGTAGACTCACTGAACGTGGCCGCGGCAGGAGCCGTGGCGTTCTGGGAGCTGCGGGCAAGATAAAAAATAGCGAACACCGTAGGGGCGGATTCTATATCCGCCCGTGCCGCGCTGCCTTTGGCACAATTCCACGGGCGCATATGGAATGCGCCCCTACGGGTATTTCTCGGCAGTGTGCTGCACCGCAAACTTCCTCCGTCAATCTGCCACAAAAATATTACAAAACTTTTACGCCCTGCTGACCGAAACGTCGGCGGGGCTTGTTGTTTTTGACGGAGCAAAATGTTACAATAATTATACAAGCACGCAAAATGCGTGCAATAACAAATGCGGAGGTTTTCTTCCATGGGCTTCCTGAAAAAATTCACCAAACAGGAGATCAGCTGGATGATGTACGACTGGGCCAACAGCGCCCACTCGGTCATCGTCGTGACCATCCTGCCCATCTTCTTTGACACCGTTGCGGGCTACACCGCCGACAGCGTGTCCAGCATGTCCACCTGGGGCTTTGCCACCAGCCTGGCTATGGCTATCGTCGCTCTCAGCGCGCCGTTCCTGGGCGTGTTTGGCGACATCCGCGGTATGCGCAAAAAGCTGTTCACGGCATTTATGCTCATCGGTGTTGTCTCGGTAGCAGGGCTTTCCTTCACGCCGTTCATGGACTTCACCGCCTCGCCGGAAGCGGCGGGCAGGGTCGCGGCGATAGTGCTGGTGCTCTACATCACAAGCACCATCGGCTTTGATGCGTCCTGCATCTACTACGACGCTTTCCTGACCGACGTCACGACGGAGGACCGCATGGACTCGGTCTCGACGCTGGGCTACGGCCTCGGCTACATCGGCGGCTCGACGATCCCCTTGCTGATCTTCCTCATCATGAACGCCGTCGGCGTGCCGATGCTGACCTGCCTCGGGTTCATCTTTGGCCTGACCGCCGTGTGGTGGCTCGTGTTCAGTGTCCCGCTGCTCGAAAACTGTGAGCAGACCTCCGGCAAGCCTTATAAGAAGGGCGATGTGGGGGCCAGCATGAAAAACGTGTTCACGACCATGAAGGAGATTGGCGCGGATAAGCCCATGCTGATCTACATTATATCGTACTTTTTCTACATCGACGGTGTGCATACCATCATCAGCATGTCTACAAGCTACGGCACCAACCTGGGGCTGGACTCCGCCGGTATGCTGCTGGCGCTGCTGCTGGTGCAGGTGCTGGGCCTGCCGTTCTGCCTGCTCTACATGAAGCTGGCCGAGAAGTTCGGCGCGCGCACGATGGTCGGCGTCGGCATCTGCGTTTACATGTTTATCTGCGTATTTGCGTTCTTTATGAACAGCCTATGGCAGTTCTGGATGCTGGCCGTGCTCTGCGCCACCAGCCAGGGCGGCATTCAGGCGCTGTCCCGCTCGATGTTCGGCAAGCTCATTCCCGACAAGGCCCGCAGCGGCGAGTTCTTCGGCTTCTTTGACATCTTCGGCAAGTTCTCGTCCATCATGGGCCCGGCGCTCGTCGGCTTTGTCAGTGCCTTTACCGCCAACAAAATGCTGGCCGACCAAGGTCTGACCGCCGCCACAGCCACCGCCGAGCAGGTCGATGCCATCAATGCCGCCGCCGGACCGTTCGGCATTTTGTCCGTCATCCTCATCATCATTGTCGGTGCCGTGCTGTACTTTGGCGTGCTGCCGAAAGTTATGACGAATGACGAGAGGAAGATTTGAAGCAGAATGCCTTCCCCCTTGGGGGAAGGTGGCCGAGGCCCCGCCCGAGGTCGGATGAGGGGCGAGTTGCCGGATATTGCCCGTAAGCGGGAAATACCGTAAGCTCTGCCCTCATCAGTCCGCTGCGCGGACAGCTTCCCCCTCGGGGAAAGCCTTTTTGAAAATTTGACTTTTTCCCTTCCACGCAGTACAATTATACCTACGCTGATACGAAAGGGGACCCTACATGCCGGAAGGCTATACCCATGTGCGCACCGCAAGAAAAGCGGCGGAGACCATCCACTACAAAATTCAGTGCCCGGCGGCGTTTGCGGCGGGTGCCAACGGCCCGGACAGCTTTTTCTGCTTTGAAATCTGGAAAAAGCGCGCCAAGCGCCGCTATGACCTGCCCGGCCTCGGCAACCGTATGCACGAGGAAAAGACCGGCGCGTTCCTGCGCAGTCTTTGCGCCAACGTCAAGACCCGCCCGCAGGTCGAGTACACGCTCGGCTTTTTGAGCCACTACGCCGCGGATACCGTCGTGCATCCGTTCATCTGTGCCATGTGCGCGCCCGGCCAGCCCTACGCGGGCAAGGGCGGGCACGGCTATCTGGAGATCGCGCTCGACTCGACGCTCCACGCCGAGGACACCGGCTCTGCGCTGGTTCCCGTCGATGACGTCAGCCCCCTGCCCACAGGGGAGGAGCTGGCCGACATCACGGCGCTGCTGCACACCTGTCTGCTGGAAACCTACGGTGAGGACATCCCCGTGGAGTACCTGGCCGATGCGTTCTGGCACACCTACAGGCTGCGCGGGCTGTTCCCCAGTAAGCACGGCGTGCGCCGGGTGTTTTTCTGGCTCGTGGAGCCGCTGTTCGGCGGGCGCGGCTTCATCACGGGCCACGTCTCGCCGCGGCAGCTGGACAAGCGCCTGCCCGACGACTGGACCGACCCGTTTACCGGCGAGCATCACGACGGCGGCCTGTTTGCGCTGCTGCCAAAGGCAGTCTTTCGCAGTGAGCAGTTCATGGGTGCGGCGCTGCTGTACTGGATGAACCGGCTGCCCCCCGCAGAATTTGCCGAAAAGCTCGGCAGTATGAGCTATCTGCAGGGCATCGCCACCCCCGAGAGCGACCCTGACACAACAAATCAAACCGAAAAGGAGAACACCGTATGATTCGCATTACCATGCAGAACGGCAAGACCATCGACATTGAGCTGGACCACAGCGCAGCCCCCATCACCTGCGAGAACTTTGAGAAGCTCGTCAAGGACGGCTTTTACAACGGCCTGACCTTCCACCGCATTATTCCCGGCTTCATGATCCAGGGCGGTGACCCGCAGGGCACCGGCATGGGCGGCCCCGGCTGGCACATCAAGGGCGAGTTCCTGCAGAACGGCGTTGCCAACCCCATCAAGCACACCCGCGGTGTCATCAGCATGGCCCGCTCGATGGACCCGAACTCCGCCGGCAGCCAGTTCTTCATCATGCACCAGGATGCCCCGCATCTGGACGGCAGCTACGCCGCCTTTGGCCATGTTGTGAACGGCATTGAGGTCGTCGATGAGATCGCCAACGTTGCCACCGACTGGAACGACAAGCCCCGCACGCCGGTTGTCATGGAAAAGGTCGAGATCGTCTGACAGTAATAAAGAGAGCTATGCCCACGGGCATAGCTCCTTTTTATTATAAGGCTTCCCCCACGGGGGAAGGCGTTTGATTTCAAATCACATAATCATTCCCCGGCTGGCTGGTGTTCACCAGGTCCGCCAGAGTGATGCCGTCAAAATAGTCGTTGATCATCGTATTCAGCTTGCGCCACATCGGCAGGGTGCGGCACTCGGCCATGCGGCGGCACTCCACGGGGTTCTGCTCCAAGCAGGCCACCGGGGCCAGGCTGCCCTCGCTCAGGCGCAGGATGCTGCCGACGGTGTACTCCTCGGGCGCTTTGGTCAGGCGGTAGCCGCCGGACTTGCCGCGCAGACCGGTCAGGTAGCGCTCCTTGACAAGGCCCTTCACGATGGCCTCCAGATACTTTTCGGAAATTTCCTGCCGTGCGGCGATCTCCTTCAGGGGGATATAGCCGTCGTGCTGGTGCTCGGCAATATCGATCATAACACGCAGCGCATAACGGCCCTTCGTTGAAATCATCATAGTGGTATGCTCCTTACTGTTCTTATAACCTATTATACAGGTTGGTAAATAGGATGGCAACACCTTTTTGCAAAATAATTTTGGAAAATTCCCTATTACCCTATTGACAAACGGGGAAATATGTTGTACAATCCTATTAACCTACAAGAAATGTATGAATTTATATGCGAAAGGGATTTGTGCCATACGCGCGATGTCGCCGTCACGAGCTGTAAAACCGCAACTGATTTACAAATAAACAGAAATGACGATGGAGGAAACTACCATGAGCAAGATTTATACTTCCGCAGACCAGCTGATCGGCCACACCCCGCTGCTGGAGCTCACCCATATTGAAAATGCCGAGAACCTTGAGGCAAAAATTCTTGCTAAGCTGGAATATTTCAACCCCGCCGGCTCCGTCAAGGACCGTATCGCCAGGGCCATGATCGACGACGCCGAGGCCACCGGCAAGCTGAAGCCCGGCTCCGTCATCATCGAGCCGACCTCCGGCAACACCGGTATCGGTCTGGCGTCCGTCGCCGCTGCCCGCGGCTACCGCATCATCATCGTCATGCCCGAGACGATGAGCGTCGAGCGCCGCCAGCTGATGAAGGCCTACGGCGCCGAGCTGGTGCTGACCGACGGTGCCAAGGGCATGAAGGGCGCCATCGCCAAGGCCGACGAGTTGGCGCAGGAGATCCCCAACAGCTTTGTGCCCGGCCAGTTTGTAAACCCGGCCAACCCCGATGCCCACAAGCGCACCACCGGCCCTGAGATCTGGGAGGACACCGACGGCAAGGTCGACATCTTCGTGGCCGGTGTCGGTACGGGCGGCACTGTGACCGGTGTCGGTGAGTACCTGAAGAGCCGGAACCCCAACGTCAAGATCGTGGCCGTTGAGCCGGCTTCCTCCCCCGTGCTGAGCAAGGGCACTGCGGGCGCGCACAAGATTCAGGGCATCGGTGCCGGTTTTGTGCCCGACGTGCTGAACACCAAGGTCTACGAGGAGATCATCCCCGTCACCAACGAGGACGCCTTTGCCACCGGCAAGCAGGTCGGCCACAAGGAGGGCGTGCTGGTCGGCATCTCCTCCGGCGCTGCGATCTGGGCCGCCATCCAGTTGGCCAAGCGCCCCGAGAACAAGGGCAAGACCATCGTGGCCTTGCTGCCCGACACCGGTGATCGTTATCTGTCCACCCCGCTGTTCGCGGACTGATTGCAATAACAGGAAACCTTTGCTATAATAAAGGTACTGTTGCATACGAAGTGAAGGCCGTAGGGGCCGGACATGTCCGGCCCGCAGCTTTCCCGGCAATGCCCTGATAAGGCGAGGCCGCGGGCGAGGCATGCCTCGCCCCTACAACTCAAAAGCAAAAATGTGCAGCACGAAAAAACCGTGCTGCATATTTTTTAACCAAGGAGGCCCCTATGTCAAATACCCCCGGCGCGTTGATCGCCATGAGCGGCGGCGTGGACAGCACCGTCGCCGCCTACCTGATGAAGCAGGCGGGCTGCCGCTGCATGGGCGCGACCATGCGCCTGTACCAGAATGAGGATCTGGGCCAGAGCGGGTTCCACACCTGCTGCTCGGCGAAGGACGTCGAGGACGCCGCTGAGGTCGCGTTCCAGCTCGACATCCCGTTTGAGGTCGTGAACTACACCGAAGAATTCCGTGAAAAGGTCATTGCCAAGTTCATCGAGACCTACGAGGCGGGCGGCACGCCGAACCCCTGTATCGACTGCAACCGCACGATGAAATTTGACAAAATGCTGGACTTTGCCCGGGAGCACGGCCTGGACTATGTGGTCACAGGCCACTACGCCCGCATCGAGCAGGACCCCGCTACGGGCCGCTGGCTGCTGAAAAAAGCACTGTACACCGATAAAGACCAGAGCTATGTGCTCTACGTTCTGACCCAGGACCAGCTGGCGCACACGAAGTTCCCGCTGGGCGGCATGGACAAACCGTCCATCCGCAAGATCGCCGAGGAGCAGGGCTTCTGCAACGCGCGCAAGCACGACAGCCAAGACATCTGCTTTGTGCCCGACGGCGACTACGTCGGCTTTATGGAGCGCTACACCGGCAAATATTACCCGGACGGCGACTTTTTGGACGTGAACGGCAACGTTGTGGGCCGCCACCACGGCGCGGTGCGCTACACCTGCGGTCAGCGCAAGGGGCTGGGGCTGGCGTTGGGCGCGCCGGTCTACGTCTGCGGCAAGGATATGGAGAAGAACACCGTCACCGTCGGCCCCGAGAGCGAGCTGTTCAAGACGACGCTGATCGCCGGGGACTTCAACTGGATTTCGGTTCCCGAGCTGACCGCCCCGATGCGCGTCAAGGCCAAGGCCCGCTACCGCCAGGTCGAGCAGCCCGCGACGGCCTACCCGCTGGAAAACGGCCTTGTGAAGGTCGTTTTTGACGAGCCCCAGCGCGCCATCACCCGCGGCCAGGCCGTGGTGCTGTATGACGGCGATGTGGTCGTCGGCGGGGGAACGATACTATAAATAATAGATAAAAAATAATAAATAATAAATATGGTGGAGTTTTCGCCCCGCGGGGCGAAAACAAAAATACGGTGCAGCTGCGATTTCGCAGCTGCACCGTTGTTTTTATAGAATTACAGCTTCTCCAGCGCCGCCTTCACGCGCTTAACGGTCTCCTCTTTCCCCATCATCGCGGCCAGGTCGGTGCCGCCGCCCGGGGTGCGGGACTTGCCGGAGAGGGCAATGCCCAGCGGGAACAGCAGCCAGCCGTTCTTCTTCTCCATGCTCTCGGCCAGCGTCTTGCACGCCTCAAAGATCGCGTCGCGGGTCCAATCGGTCTGCGCCTCCAGCACGGGCAGCAGGGCGGTCAGGGCCTCCTTCGCGGACTCGGGGGTCGTTTTCTGCTTCTTGTTGCGGTACATCTCAGCGTCAATGGGCAGCACGGCGTCAAAGAAGTCGAGCTGCGGCGGGATGTCCTCCAGCACCTCGCAGCGGGGCTGCAGGTTGGCGCAGAGCAGGTCACGGTCAATGCTGCAGTGCACGGCACTGTCGATGAACGGGTCGGCCAGGCGGCGGAACTCCTCAGCGGGCAGGGCACGGATGTAGGCAGCGTTGATGGCACGCAGCTTCAGCGGGTCAAAGATAGCCGGAGACTTGGAAATGCGGGCCGGATCCCAGATCTTGATCATCTCGTCCAGAGAGAAAATCTCCTGCTCGCCCTCGGGTGCCCAGCCCAGCAGCAGCAGATAGTTCAGCACGGCGGCGGGCAGATAGCCCTTCGCCACGAGGTCCTGATAGCTGGCATCGCCGTTGCGCTTCGACAGCTTGTTCTGCGCGTCCTTCATGACGGGCGGGCAGTGGATGTAGACGGGCTTCTCCCAGCCGAACGCATCGTACAGCAGGTTGTACTTCGGCGTCGAGGACAGATACTCGCTGCCGCGGATGACATGGGTAATGCCCATCAGGTGGTCGTCCACGACGTTCGCAAAGTTGTAGGTCGGCATACCGTCGGTCTTGATCAAAATCTGGTCGTCCAGCTCCTTGACATCGACCTCGATATGACCGTAGACAACATCGTCAAAGCCCGCCACGCCGCTCTCGGGGATCTTCTGGCGGATGACATAGGGCTCGCCCGCGGCCAGCTTGGCGGCAACTTCCTCGGCGGACAGGTGGCGGCAGTGGCCGTCGTAGTGGGTCATTTCGCCCGCAGCGCGCTGGGCCTCGTGCATTTCGTTCAGGCGCTCCTCGGTGCAGAAGCAGTAGTAGGCCTTGCCAGCCTTGACAAGCTGCTCGGCGTACTGCTTGAACATTCCCATGCGCTGGCTCTGCACGTAGGGGCCGACGGGACCGCCCACGTCGGGGCCCTCGTCCCAGGTCAGGCCGGTAGCCTTGAGCGTGCCGTAGATGATGTCGGTAGCGCCCTCGACCAGACGGCCCTGGTCGGTGTCCTCAATGCGCAGGATGAAGGTGCCGCCGTTATGGCGGGCCTGCAGATAGGTGTACAGTGCGGTGCGCAGGTTGCCGACGTGCATATAGCCCGTGGGCGACGGCGCAAAACGGGTGCGGACGGTAGACATAGTTATTACCCCTTTTTATAGATAAAAGATAATAGATAAAAGATAATAAATAAGGTGCGGGCGCGGCCCGCCGAAATCATTATAAAACGTGGGACTATGCGGTGTCAACGGGAAAAGCACACCGTAGGGGCCGGGCATGCCCGGCCCGCAGCAAAAAGGCAGGAGCGCACTTGCGGGAAAGTGCAGGGCCGGACATGTCCGGCCCCTACCGCGAGGATTTTACACCAAAAACTCCTCAAACCGGTGCAAATCGTCAATTTTGACTGTGCCGCGGTAATACACGCCATCCTCGCGGTATTCCTCCGCGGCGACGCTGCCGCGGCTGCGGAGAATGTCCGCCAGCGCCAGCTTGTCATAGGGCAGCACGATCTCGATCGTGCGCACGCGGTGGTTCAGCACCTCGTCGAGCTTTGCCAGCAGTGCGGGCAGACCGTAGCCGGTTTTCGCGCTCGTCAGCAGGATATCCGGGTCAAAGGCCACGGTGTTGGCGGTGTCGCACTTGTTGTAGACGACCAGCTGGGGGATGTCCGCGCAGTCGAGGCTGCCCAGCACCTCATCGGTCACGGCCAGCTGTTCGGCGGCCTGTGCGTCGCCCGCGTCGGCCACCTTGACGATGACATCCGCGAACGCGGCCTCCTCCAGCGTGGATTTGAACGCCTCCACCAGATGGTGCGGCAGGCGGCTGACAAAGCCGACGGTATCCACCAGAATAATTTGCAGACCGCTGGGAAGCACCAGCTTGCGGGCCGTCGGGTCCAGCGTCGCAAACAGCATGTCGGCTTCAAAAATCTGCTCGCCGCACAGCGCGTTCAGCAGGCTCGACTTGCCGACGTTCGTGTAGCCGACCAGCGCGACCACAGGCACATTGTTTTTCTGGCGGGCCCGGCGGGTCTCGCCGCGGCGCTTTTCCAGCTCCTTTAAGCGGCCCTCGAGATGCTCAATGCGGTGGTGCAGATGGCGGCGGTCCAGCTCGAGCTTTGTCTCACCGGCGCCGCGGCGGGCACCCCCGCCGCCCCCGCCGCCGCCGCCCTGGCGGCTCAGGGCTTCGCCCAGCCCCTGCAGACGCGGCAGCTGATAGCGCAGCGTGGCAAGCTCGGTCTGCAGCTTGCCCTCGTTCGTCGTGGCACGTGCGCGGAAAATCTCCAAAATCAGCATCGTGCGGTCCAGCACCTCGACTTGCAGTGCCGCCGACAGGTTGCGGATCTGGCTGCCGGTCAGCTCGCCGTCAAAGATGGCGGCTGCCGCGTTCACATTCTGGCAGACAAGCCGCGCCTCGGCGACCTTGCCCTCACCCAGCAGCGTTGCGGCCTCGGGCGTCGCACGCTTCTGCACGACCTCGGCCACGGCGTCCATGCCGTTGGCGTCGGCCAGCGCCCGCAGCTCGTCCAGGCTGCGGGCCATATCGTACCTGCCCTGATCCAGCGCCAGCAGCACCACGGGCAGCTTCTCGGCGTCGGTGGCTTTCTGGGCAGTGGTGCCAAAGTCTAATTCTGTCGTATTATCGGTCATAATTCCTCTTTCAAAAGATGGTAGGCGCGGCAGGGGACCGGCGTGCCGTCAAACTTGCGGTCCGTCACGTCATGGTCGTAGACAAAGCCTGCCTTCTGCAAAACTGCGCTGCTGGCAATGTTCTCATTGGCGTGGACGGCGGCCAGCCAGTCTGCGCCCACGGTGTCAAACCAGTAGTCCCGCACGGTACAGAGTGCCTCGGTGGCGTAGCCTTTATTCCACCACTTGCGGCCCAGCGCATAGCCGACCTCCCAGGCGGGGCCAAGGCGTTCGGTGTTCAGGTGCCAGCCCATCTTCAGCGCCGGGGCAGGGAAGAGGCTGATCGTGCCAAACAGCACCTCGGTGTGCTTGTCGGTGATGCCCCACTGGTAAAAGGCCGGGTCATCATAGTGCTTTTCCCACTCGTTCAGCGTCTCGGCGGTCTCGCCCCAGCTGCGGTGGGCGTTCCAGCGCAGGTATTGAGTTACCTGCCTGTCGCTGGCCCAGTTGTTGAACATCATTTCGCTGTCGTCGATGGAGAGCCGCCGCAGGACCAGCCGCTCCGTCTCCAGCTCTTGTGTGCCGCAATGCTTCATGTTGTCGCCTTACTTTCTATGGAAGATGCCGCGCAGGATGCCAAGGCCCATGCTCCAGAGTCTGGCGAGCTGTGCGCGGTAGAGGGTGCAGTAGATAAACAAAATCACGCCTACCAGCGCAAATTTTATAAAGAAGTGCTGCCACAGCAGCGTGCCGATGGCCGTGACCGCGAACGCCAGCAGAAAGCCGGAGATCGTCTTGGGGTAGCTGGCCACCGTGCGGTAGTACATCTGCCCCGTGATGCTGCGGTACAAAAACGCAAGACCGTTGCTGGCGGCCAGCGCCAGCGCCGCGCCGGTCAGCCCGAACGCGGGCACAAGCAGGGCGCAGAGCCCAAAGTTGGACAGCGCCCCCAGCCCGATGCCAATCGTGTCATGCCACGGCTTACGGGCAATCGAGTTGCCGTAGACCGTGCCCTCGCACAGAATGTTGAACACAACGGCGAGCATCAGCAGCGGGAAAATGGCAAGGCAGCCGCGCTTGTCCGGAAAGATGACAAAGACGATGTCCTCGAACATGACCAGCACGCAGAAGAAGCCGAAGATCAGCAAATTCAGCACGTCATGCACGCGGCAGATGCGCTCCTGCTCGTCGCGGTAATGGCTGTAGACGTAGGGCCCCCAGTAGGTGGAAAAGCCCGCCTGAATGGCCGTGACGAGCTGCGCCAGGCTGTAGCCGAAGGCAAACAGGCCCTGGGCGTTCTCGCCGCTGGCGTTGCCGACGAACGAAAGGCAGATGCCGCTGGACAGGCTGAACAGAATCTGCGCCGGGGCCAGCGCCACGCCGTAGGGCACGGTCTGGCGCGCGATGCCGCCCAGCTGTGCGCCGGGCAGCGGCGCAAACACGGCGGCGCGGTATTTATACCCAAACGCAATCGCCACAACACCAAAACTTAGGATCGCCGCAACCGCCAGAACAAAGACGTTGGATGTAAAAAAGCCCGGCAGCAGGTAAAACAGGTTGTAGCAGCCCTGCATCCAGAGTGTCTCCGCCGTGTAGGCGCGCAGGTCGTTTTCCAAGCGCAGCAGCACGTTTAAGTAGCGCACCAGCATATACAGCGCCGCGTTGAGGAACAGCAGCGGCACAATGCCCGGCCCGGCGCTGCCCAGACCGAACGCCGCTGCCAGCGGCTGCGCAAAGAACACGCTGCCCGCTACGCCCAGCAGCATCATAAACGCCGCCGAAATCCGCGTGCAGGCCGCGAACAGCTGCCGCGGCTCGGCCCCGGCGGGCGGCTCATGGTAAAAGCGCAGCAGCGCCTGATCCAGCCCCAGAATGCCGATGTTCATGATCGTGGCCGTGTAGGTCATGAAAGTGACCGGTGCGCCCAGCACCTCAGCGGGCAGCAGCCCCTTGACGATGAGCGCCAACCCCGTGATGGCAAAGCCCAGATAGGTCGCCACCGAATATTTCATCACATTCCCGGCGAAGGATTCACCGGAGGATTTTTTGTTTTCTGACATATGTGTGTCCCATCATAGCGTTGTAGGGGCCGGGCATGCCCGGCCCGCAGCCTTGCCTTTGCCGCGCGTTTGCCGTACAGTGCAGGGCCGGGCATGCCCGGCCCCTACGCGGGGGTCGTTATTTCACAAACGGCTTGATCCTTGCTTCCATCGCCGCGACCTGCTCCGGCGTCACATGCGCCTTGTCCACGTAGCCGTAGATGCGCTGGGCAAAATTGGCCAGCGGCGGGCAGAAGGCAAAGAGCTTCTTCGGCTCCCAGCCGCGGCGGTAGAGGAAGTGTACCCCCGCCAGCGCGCAGAATTTCAGCTTGTTGAAATGCGGCGTAAAGCCGTTGCCCATCGGCTCGTCCCGCGGGGGGTTCTTGTACACATCCTCCAGCAGGTCGGCCATCCGCTTGTAGGCGGGCGTCTCGCTGGGGTCAAAATAGCCCTCGATGACGTCCTTCGCAATCGGGAACGGCGGCTCCGGCTCGGCCATGGCGGCGGCGAACTCGTCGTAGCGCGTCACGTAATGGGCGTCCTTGTAAATGACCGGGTCGTACTCGTGTTCAATGGGGACGGGACGCAGGATGTGGCAGCTCTTGCCGGCCATGTAGACCTCGGCAATGGCGGTGCTCATCCAGATCGAGATCGAGTCCGCCGCGACGATCCACTGCTTGACCGAGTCCGCAAAGATCACGTGGAAGTTGGGGCGCTTCTTCGCCAGCTCCTCCAGCGCGGGGCTGTTCCACTCGCTGGGATGGCGGCGGTAGACAAGCTCCACCTCCGGGTGTGTGCCCAGATATTCATCGAACCAACGCAGCGTTTCCTGCATCGAAACGCGGTTGGTTTTGGCAAAGCCCGTAAAATCGGTGCCCGCCATTTTGGAAAGCTCGGCGACCTCGTCGTCGTTCATGCTGGCATAGCCGAAGCTGGAAATGTACAGGTGCAGCTGCTTGGCCGGGTCAAGGCCGAACTCCCTGCAGAGCGTTTCCTTGTCCTTAAAATAGCCGTCAAACTCCGGGCGCAGAAAGTCCATCATGACCGCGCCGGTCACGGGCGTGTTTTTGGCGTCCATGCCGTGGGCCTGCAGGCGGGCGGCGGTGCGCTTGCCCCAGCAAGTCTGCACGCAGCGCTTGGCGTTGCCGTTCATGTTGAACCAGTCGCCCTCCTCCTGCGTGTCGGAGAGCATTTGCTCCCAGTGCAGGTTGACGATTTTGTTGCAGCGGCCAATATTGTTGTACACATGGCTGTTGATGGCCTCGTTGTCATACATGCAGCTGGCGACGAGCACCTCGGGCTTGTCTTTGCCGAACAGCCGCAGATGCTTGGGGTCCAGCAGCTGGCGGATCTCCGCCGTGTAGCCGCGCCGCTCGAGCTCGAGCTTCAGCAAAAGGTCGCTCTCATACTCGCGGACGGTGTGCTCATACAAAATCAGAAAGTCTAAAGCCATGTGTACCTCCTAAAAAGCCTTCCCCCGAGGGGGAAGCCTTTCAGCGTGCTATATCCCCAAACAATTCCTGCGTCCACTCCGGCAGTCCATATCGCTCATCCAGATGGAATCCGTCAAAAAACTGCTTGTCATCGTCGGTAATAACGCTGCCGCCCCATTCGTAATCCAGCAGGGTAAAGCCGCATTCGTCAGCCCAGGCGACCAGCGTCGGCAGCACCGTGCCCTGCATGGTCTCGGTGATGCCGAACACATCGCAGACCTCGGTCCGCACGTTGTCGGCCATCGGCGGCAAAACTACGATGAGCCGCACGCCCTCGCTTTGGCAGCGCCGGGCCAGCGTGTGCAGGCGGTTGAACTGCTCGTCATTCAGCGCCCAGCTTTTGCAGCGCGGCGTGATGGTCGCGGTGTAGTCGTATAATTTGCGGTGCAGCGGCAAAACTGTGCCGTCATCGGCCAGATAATCCGCCTCGACCCAGTCGCCGGATTCAATCGTATCGGGTGTGCCGCGCAGTGTGTCCATGGCAACGGTCAGCGCGTTGACGTTGTACTCGAGGTTGAAGCAGTAGGCCAGCGGATTGTTCAGCGTTTCCTCCAGCGTGGCGAAGCGGTCCGTGTTGTAGCCCGCGTTCAGCGTGTAGAACGAGACCTCGACCAGCAGTGTGTCTGCGTCGTGGCCGGAATCCAGCAGATAGTCGGCCAGGTCAAGCGTCTCTTTTAACGATGCACCGCCGAACGCGAGGTTCTGCCACGACTGCCCGGACAGGCTGTCCACAAGGCCCATGTCAAAGTGGGCCAGACGGCTGTCACCCAAAATCAAATTTGTACCGGGCTCCTGCTGGTACGCCCGCACCCGCGCAACCGGCTGGCTGGACGTCGCGGAGGCCTTCAGCCCGAAATAGTTGTTCGGCTCAAATGCAATGAAAAAGGCGAGCCAGAGCAGCACGGGAATTGCCAGCAACGCCAGCTTTTTGAGAATGTTTTTCACGGACCGGAAACCTCCTTCCCTAATTTTTGTAGAACGTAGGGGCCGGGCATGCCCGGCCCGCCACCTGACGGTAAATGACATCTGATGGGAAAGCTGCGGGCGAGGCATGCCTCGCCCCTACAGCGCAGCTATCAGAACCCCGCGTACATACCAAATCCGCTGCTCCCAAACCCACCGCTCTGCATGATATAGCCTGCCAGCAGGGCGATGACAAGGGCATAATATACGGCCCAGCGGCGTTTTTCATTGGCCAGGCAGATTTCGGACGGCTTGTTTTTAAACGCAAACGCCCGGCGGGTGTCAAGGTAAAACGCCAGCGCCAGCACCAGCGCAACAAAGCCGTAGTACGCCGCGACCATGATGGCGTTGGCGTAAAATCCGCCGGACGCGGCGGCGTACAGCTCCGACGCAAACCGCGCGGGGCCCCAGCCCATAAAGCAGCGGCCCAGATACGCGAACGCATCCCCGACGGTCAGCGGTGCGGCGGCGGGGGACGACCCCACACGGAAGAACACCATGCTCACGCACCACAGCACAAACACACCGGCGCGCTTGGCCCACAGCACGCGGGCCGGGGCTTTCTTTTTCGGCTTGCCCAAACGGCGGTGCAGCAGCTCCTCGCCCAGGCGGTAGCTGGCCTGCAAAAGGCCCCACACCACAAAGGGCAGCGTGTTGCCGTGCCAGAAGCCGGAGACAAAAAAGACTGTGAACACGCAAAATTCCGCGGGCAGACGGCTGATTTTGCCGCCCGTCAGCCCGGAAACATCCGCCCACGCCAGCGGCATGAACAGATAATCCTGCAGCCATGACGAAAAGCTGATGTGCCACCGGCTCCAGAAGCCCGAAAAATTCGTGGCAAAGAACGGCGTCTTGAAGTTCTCGGGCAGCTCCAGCCCCAGCAGCAGACCCACGGCCCGCGCGACCTCGGAGTAGCCGGAGAAGTTAAAATACAGCTGGAACGTGTAAAACACCGCGGCCAGCACCAGCATAGGCCCGCCGTAGCTGCGGTAGTTCGGGAACACTTCATCCACCAGCAGCCCCAGCACGTCGCTGACGGCCACCAACTTAAACAGGCCCAGTGCCATCAGCCGCAGCGCGCGTACCGTGCGGGCGGCGTCAAAGCGGTGCTCCTCTTTAAACTGGGGCAGCAGCGCCCCGGCGCGGCAGATGGGCCCCTGCGTGACGGTGGCAAAAAAGTTCAAAAACAGCGCACAGTCAATGAAATTCTTCTCGACCTCGCAGTCGCCGCGCGCGGCATCAATTAAGTAGGAGATCGCCGCAAAGCTGTAAAAGCTGATGCCCAGCGGCATGGCGACGGCCTGCCAGCCGCCGTCCGACGCGAACGCGCCGTTATACTTAAAGAACGCCAGGATCGCCAGCAGCCCTGCAACGCCAATGCGCAGGAACGCCGTTTTGCGGGCGCCTTCCCGCGCGGTCATGCCGCATCCGCACAGGTAGGTGAACACGGCAATGGCAATCGTGACCGGCAGCATCGAAGGCATCGCCAGTGCGTAAAATACCCAGCTGGCCGCCAGCAGAAACGCGCTCTGCCAGCGCTGCGGCAGATGCAGGTAGACGGCGGCCACGACCAGCAGAAAGCCGAAAAATCCAAAACTTTGCAGGCTCATGGCCGCACCTCCCCTTTATAATCATCGGTAATATCCTATTATACACGATTCCGCGTCCCAGCGCAAGGGATTGGGGCATAAAGAAAGCGGCAGGCCGAAGCCTGCCGCTTTAAGGGTCATAATTTTAAAGCTTTTCGCCAAGCCTTTTCTCGAAAAGGCTTGTTACTCCGCAATAATGCTCTTGCCGGTCATTTCCTCGGGGACGGGCAGACCGATATAGGGCAGCATCGTCGGGGCGATGTCCGCCAGGCAACCGCCCTCGCGCAGCTTCACATCGCCCGCGCCGATGACCGCGAAGGGCACGACGTTGGTGGTGTGGGCCGTGAACGGGGAACCGTCGGGGTTCTTCATCTTCTCGGCGTTGCCGTGGTCGGCAGTCAGGAAAACGACGCCGCCCGCGTTCAGCACCGCGTCGGTGACCTCGCCTACGCACTTGTCAACAGCCTCGACGGCCTTGACCGCTGCGTCAAACACGCCGGTGTGGCCGACCATGTCGCAGTTGGCGAAGTTCAGGATGATGACGTCGTACTTGCCGCTCTCAATGCGGGCCTTGCACTCGTCGGCAACCTCGTAGGCGCTCATTTCGGGCTTGAGGTCGTAGGTGGCAACCTTCGGGCTGGGGATGACCTTGCGGTCCTCGCCCTCGCAGGGCTGCTCAACACCGCCGTTGAAGAAGAAGGTTACATGGGCGTACTTCTCGGTCTCGGCAATGCGCAGCTGGGTCTTGCCGTGGGCGGCCAGATACTCGCCCAGCGTGTTCTTCAGCTCAACCGGCGGGTACGCGACCTCGCAGTTGGGCATCGTGGCGTCGTACTCGGCCATGCAGACATAGTGGACCTGCTTGCGGCCGCCGCGGCGCTCAAAGCCGGTAAAGTTGTCGTCGCAGAAGATGCGGGTCATCTGACGGGCACGATCCGGGCGGAAGTTCATGAAGATGACGGTGTCGCCGTCCTGCACGCGGCCACCCTCGCAGGTGACAACGGGAATGACGAACTCGTCGGTCACGTCGGCGGCATAGCTGGCCTCGATGGCCTCGGCAGCGTTGGCGGCGTGGTTGCCCTCGCCGTAGACGAACGCGGCGTAGGCCTTCTCCTCGCGGTCCCAGTTGTTGTCGCGGTCCATGGCGTAGTAACGTCCGGAGACAGAGGCGATCTTGCCCAGCCCCAACTCGTCCAGCTTGGCCTGCAGGTCGGCCAGGAAGCCCTTGCCGCTGTGCGGGTCGGTGTCACGGCCATCCATGATGCAGTGCAGGTAGACGTCCTTCGCACCCATGTGCTTGGCCATCTCCAGCACGCCGAACCAGTGGTCGGCATGGCTGTGGACGCCGCCGGTGCCGACCAGACCCATCAGGTGGATGGCCTTGCCCGCGTCGATGGCAGCCTTCATGTTCTTGACCAGCACGGGGTTCTTGAACATCTCGCCGTCCTTGATGGACTTGGTGATGAGGGTCAGCTGCTGGTAGACGATACGGCCCGCGCCCATGTTGGTGTGGCCGACCTCAGAGTTGCCCATCTGGCCGTCGGGCAGGCCGACAGCCATGCCGCTGGCCTGGATGGTGGTCATGGGGTAATTGGCAAAGATCTTGTCCAGATTCGGCTTGTTCGCGGCAGCCACGGCGTTGCCGTAGGTCTCGTCCGGCGTCCAGCCGAAGCCGTCCATGATGCAGAGCATAACAGGTTTTTTAGACATAAGTTTGTAGACTCCTTAATAATAGGGTTGTAGGAGCGGCATACATGCCGCTCCTACAAAAGGGGATTTAGCCCTTCGTGGCAGCGTCAACGATGACCGCAAACTGGTCTGCCTTCAGGGAAGCACCGCCGATCAGGCCGCCGTCAACGTCGGGCTTGCTCAGCAGCTCCTCAGCATTCTTCGGGTTCATGCTGCCGCCGTACTGGACGGTCAGGGCCTTGGCGGCGTCCTCGCCGTACAGCTCGCCGACGACCTTGCGGATGGCGGCGCAGACCTCCTCGGCCTGGTCAGCGGTAGCGGTCTTGCCGGTGCCGATGGCCCAGATGGGCTCGTAGGCGATGACGACGTTCTTCAGCTCGTCAGCGGTCACGCCGTTCAGCGCGATCTTGACCTGCATACGGACCAGCTCCTCGGTCACGCCCTGCTCACGCTGGTCGAGGCTCTCGCCGACGCAGATGATGGGCTTCAGGCCGCCGGCCAAAGCAGCCTTGGTGCGCTTGTTGACGGTCTCGTTGGTCTCGGCAAAGTACTGGCGACGCTCGCTGTGGCCGATGACGACGTACTCAACGCCGAGGTCGGTCAGCATGTCAGCGCTGATCTCACCGGTGAAGGCACCGGACTTCTCAAAGTGGACGTTCTCGGCGCCGACGTGGATGTTGGTGCCCTTGGTCATCTCGACAGCGGTGACGAGATCGGTGAAGGGAACGCAGATGACGACCTCGCAGCCGGCGTCCTTGACAGCGGGGATCAGCTCGCTGATGAGGGCCTTGGCCTCGGTAGCGGTCTTGTTCATTTTCCAGTTGCCGGCGATGATAGCTTTACGATTCTGTTTATCCATGATAGTTACTCCTTCTTAAAATAGATAATAGATAAAAGATAATAGATAATAAAAGTGGTGGGTTGCGGTGCTGGCGCACCGCTTCAAAATTCCTCTGCCGCCGTAGGGGCGCATTCTATATGCGCCCGTGCAGCTTGCGGCAGGTGCCGCGGGCGGATATGGAATCCGCCCCTACGTTTTGTTTTGGCCCTTAGGCCAAAACGCCACATTTTTATTATCTTTTATCTATTATTTTTTCTTGCTCTTTTTTGCGCAAGCGAAAAAGGGCGCGGCGGCTCTGCCGCCGCGCTCCTGCGGGTATCCTTACAAATTATGCCTTCTGGATGACGGCGATGCCGGGCAGCTCCTTGCCCTCGAGGTACTCGAGAGAAGCGCCGCCGCCGGTGGAGATGTGGGTCATCTTGTCGCCCAGGCCCATCTGCTGGACAGCTGCAGCGGAGTCGCCGCCGCCGATAACGGTGGTAGCGTCGCTCTCGGCCATAGCCTTGGCAACAGCCAGGGTGCCGGCAGCCAGGGTCGGGTTCTCAAACACGCCCATGGGGCCGTTCCAGACAACGGTCTTGCTGGCCTTGACGGCATCAGCAAACAGCTTCATGGTCTCGGGGCCGATGTCGCAGCCCTCCTTGTCAGCCGGGATCGCGGTGACGGGAACGATCACGGTATCGACGGGAGCGTCGATGGGATCGGGGAAGTCCTTGATGCAGGCGGCATCGACGGGCAGCAGCAGCTTAACGCCCTTCTCCTTGGCCTTGGCCATCATGTCCTTGCAGTAGTCGAGCTTGCTGTCGTCGCACAGGCTCTTGCCGATCTCGTAGCCCTGGGCCTTCAGGAAGGTGTAGGCCATGCCGCCGCCGATGATCAGCGTGTCGACCTTCTCCAGCAGGTTGGAGATGACGTTCAGCTTGTCCGCAACCTTGGCGCCGCCCAGAATAGCGGTGAAGGGACGCTCGGGATCGTTCACGGCGTTGCCGAGATACTTGATCTCCTTCTCCATCAGGTAGCCGACAGCGGTATCCTTGACATAGTCGGTCACACCGGCGGTGGAGCAGTGAGCGCGGTGGCAGGAGCCGAAGGCGTCGTCAACGTAAGCGTCGGCCAGGCTGGCCAGCTCCTCGCTGAAAGCGGGCTCGTTCTTGGTCTCCTCCTTGCGGAAACGGGTGTTCTGCAGCAGAACGACCTCGCCGTTGCCCATGGTGGCAACAGCAGCCTTGGCGTTCTCGCCGACGACATTGTCATCGTCCGCGAAGGTAACAGGCTGGCCCAGCTTCTCGCTCAGGCGGACAGCAACGGGGGCCAGGCTGAACTTGGCCTCGGGGCCGTTCTTCGGCTTGCCCAGATGGCTGCACAGGATGACCTTAGCGCCGTCGGCAATCAGCTTCTTGATGGTCGGCAGTGCGGCGTTGATGCGGTTATCGTTGGTGATAACGCCGTCCTTCATCGGGACGTTGAAGTCGCAGCGAACCAGTACGCGCTTGCCGGCGTAGTTCTCATCGTCAATGGTCTTTTTACCCAAACCCATAGTAAAAGCTCCTCTCGGTATGTTTCACATTTTTGGCGGGGCGCACCGCACCCCAAGGGGTTTAGTATTATTATACGCACAAAGTTCGATTTGCGCAAGTGTTTTTGATATATTTTTAACTGCTTTGTGTGAAGGGGGTGTAAAATTTTTGTGTCGGGCGGGGCTTTCCCCCTGTGCCTTGACGCCCCTCCCCCTTTGTGCTATAATCCCTCACGAAAGCATACTATTTTACTATGATTTATACAGGAGGGTTAGCGTATGCTAACAAGCGCATTCATTGGGATCCTCATCCCCTTTGCGGGCACGACTATCGGGTCTGCCTGCGTGTTCTTTATGAAAAAGTCCCTGCATCCCGGCGTGCAGCGGGCGCTGACCGGGTTTGCCGCCGGGGTCATGGTGGCGGCATCCATCTGGAGCCTGCTCTCCCCCGCCATGGAGCAGTCCGCCGCGCTGGGGCGGCTGGCGTTCCTGCCCGCCGTTATCGGGTTCTGGCTCGGCGTCGGGTTCCTGCTTCTGCTGGATGTGCTCGTCCCCCACCTGCACCAGGGCGCGGACACGCCCGAAGGCCCCAAAAGCGGCTTTTCCCGCACGACGATGTTAGTGCTGGCCGTCACGCTGCACAATATCCCGGAGGGCATGGCCGTCGGCGTTGTGTACGCGGGATACTTAACCGGCAGCGCGCAGATCACCGCCATGGGCGCACTGGCGCTGTCCCTGGGCATTGCCATCCAGAATTTCCCCGAAGGTGCGATCATTTCAATGCCTTTGAAAGCCGAGGGCATGAGCAAAGGCAAGGCGTTCCTGATGGGTACACTGTCCGGCGCGGTGGAACCGCTGGGCGCACTGTTCACGATCTGGGCGGCGGGGCTGGTCGTGCCCGCGCTGCCGTATCTTTTGAGCTTTGCCGCGGGCGCGATGCTGTATGTTGTTATCGAGGAGCTGATCCCCGAAATGTCCCAGGGTGAACACTCCAACGTGGGCACGATCTGCTTTGCGCTGGGCTTTACCCTGATGATGGCGCTGGATGTGGCGCTGGGGTGACTTGCGTTTGGCGGCGGCAGTATAATAGGTAAAAACCGCCAGGCAGAGGTGTAGGGGCCGCATATGTGCGGCCCGTCGTCCACCAGTTACAGCGCATTGCGAGCATCGGGCAGAGCGTGGCGGTGCTGCTGCTGTTCGGGCTGCTGCTGATTTACACCTACGTGCCGAGCGGGCGGCAGACACCTTCCCAAATAAAAACGCCGTCCCTCACCCGGGACGGTGCTTTATTTTACGTATTACCGCTTGATATCGTAGTTCATGTTCATCAGGTTGCGGATACTCTCCACGTCGTCGGTGATGTTGGCATCGCCGTGGATGGTGTGCTTGATGGCGCTGGACGCGACCGCGAAGTTGACCATATCCATCGGCTTATAGTCGTGCATCATGGCGTAGATCAGGCCGCTGGCAAAGGCATCGCCGCCGCCGACACGATCCAGAATATTAAAGGTATAGAGCTTGGACTCGAACGTGTGACCCTCGTACCACATAAAGGCTTTCAGGCTGTTCTCACTGCCGGAGTGGACATAGCGCACATGGCGGGCAATGCACTTGAGGTTGGGGTAACGGTCGATGAAATGCTGGAAAATTTCGTCCTGCTGCTCATAGCTGGGCTGCAAGGGGACGCCGTCCTTCCAGTCGCCCTTAGCATGATCCTCTTCGTCCTTCCACAGGTGGTACGGCTCGATGCCGAACAGTACATCAACGTAGGGCAGGCACTGGGTGCAGTAGTCGCGGGCATCCTCCCAGGACCACAGCGTGGAACGGAAGTTGCCGTCAAAGCTGACAGTCAGACCCTTCTCCTTGGCGGTGCGCAGGCAGCGCAGGATAAAATCGGCGCAGTTTTTGTTCAGCGCCGGGGTAATGCCGGACAGGTGCAGCCAGTCGAAGCCGTCAAACAGCTCATCCAGATCGACCTTGGTCAGGTCGTACTCGGTCAGGGCACTGTGCATACGGTCATAGATGACCTTGCTGGGGCGGATGCCGTAGCCGGTCTCAAGGTAATAGGTGCCCAGGCGGTGGCTGGGGGTTTCTTCCTTGGTGGAGAGGATCATCGGCGTGCAGTGGACGTCATTGCAGCGGAGCCAGCGGATGGCGCTTTTGCCCAGGGAGTTGTTGGGCACAACGCTGAAGAAGGTGGAATCCACGCCGAGGTTCGCCAGAGCCAGCGCAATGTTTGCCTCGCTGCCGCCGTAACTGGCCTCGAAAGTGGAAGTCATGCGGATCTTTTCATAGTTCGGCGGGGTCAGGCGCAGCATCACTTCGCCGATAGTGATAAACTTCTGCGGGCTGCTGTTGCCCATCAGGATCGGATTGCTGTGTTCCATGGGGGAAGTCCTCCTGTTTTTGCCATATTTTGTTAGTTTAAGTGTACCGCATCACAGGCCGAATTGCAAGGTAAAATGCGCAAAATTTGTGCGGTTAGTTTTTTAACAAGAGGGGAACAAAACCTTCCTTGTCAAAGGGGGCCTTCTTTATATTTCCTTCTCAAACTTATCGATCTTCCCGACCTTGCCGATTACCGCCACACTGTCCCCCTCCTTAAAGGTATAGTCCGCGGCAAATTCCACATTGGTCTGGTTGCCGTGCTCCACGGCGATGATATTGATGCCGTAGACTTTGCGCACATCCAGCTGGCGGACGCTTTTGCCCAGCATCTTGCCGCCCACGGCAATGCGCCGCACTTCGACGCCGTCGCCCAGGGCAATGTAATCCAGCAGATTACCCGAGATCAGCCGCTTGCCAATGCGCACGGCCATGTCAGCCTCGGGGTAGACGACTTCGGCCCCCAGGCGCTTGAGCACTTCGCCGTGGACCTCGCTGGCGGCCTTGGAAATAACGTGAGGCACGCCCAGCTTCGTGACAAGCATCGTAGTCAGAATACTGACATCCACCTGCTCACCAATGCAGATCGTGACGGTGCCGCAGTTCTGCATCCCGGTTTCTTTCAGTGATACTTCGTCCAGCTCATCGATGACAAAGGCGTAATCGGTGTAGCCGCGCACGGCCTTGACCTTGGCTTCGTCCTTGTCCACGGCGATGACCTCTTTGCCCGCGGCGGCCAGCGTTTTGACCAGCGCCGTACCAAACCGACCCAGGCCGATGACGCCGTAACTTTCGGCAGAATTTTTCTTTTTGTCAAACATAGCGGCAATACCTTTCTGAATGTGCTGCGGCAAGCGTCCACGGCGGCATGGGGGCATGCCGCCCTACGGCACACGGTTTTCCGTATTTGTAGGGCGGGGTGCCCTCACCCCGCCGCGCCGTTTACCCAATCGTGATGGTTTCCTCGGTGTAATGGGCGCTGGGCTCGGGGCGCTCAACCCAGAGGGAGAGCAGCGTCACCGCACCCACGCGGCCGATGAACATGGTAAAAATCAGCACCGCTTTGCTGCCGGCCCGCAGCCCCGCCGTGATGCCGGTGGAAAGCCCCGCTGTGCTGTACGCCGACACCTGCTCAAACAGCAGGCGCAGGAAATCCGTCTCCGGCTCCAGAATGCAGAGCGCGAAGGTACCGCAGCTCACAACGATCAGGCCCATCAAGGTGATGGTGGCAGCCTTTGCCAGTGAGCCGTCCGGCAGACGGCGGTGGAATGCGCCGAGCCTGCGCTTGGAGAAGATCGACCGCACCTGCTGCATCAGCACAAAAAAGGTGGTCGTCTTGATGCCGCCGCCCGTGGATCCCGGCGACGCACCCACGAACATCAACACCATAATGACCAGCAGGCCCGCGCTGCTCAAGCCGCTGAGATCCACCGTGGAGAAACCCGCCGTGCGGGCCGTCATGCTCTGGAAAAACGCCGTCATAAAGTCAAGATGGTCGGTGATTTGCAGCAGCGCCGCGCCGCCGAACAGCAACACCGCCGTCGTCGTCAGCACGACCTTGGTGTGGAAGGTCATTTTGCGAAAATTGCCCCGGCAGCGTCCCACATCTAGAATGACCATGAAGCCGATACCGCCCACGATGACAAGCGCGTCGGTGACGATATTCAGCAGCACATCGCCGCGGTAGGGTATCAGGTTTGTGCCGCCGCCCAGCGCGTCAAAACCCGCATTGTTAAAGGAAGCGATCGAGTGGAAAATACTCAGCCACACCGCCTGCAGCGGCATATGGCTGCCGGCGAACGCCGGGAAACCTAGCACCGCGCCCGCGCCTTCACAAATCAGGGTCATGAGCAGCACCGCGCGGACAAGGCGGACCATGCCGTCCAGACTTTCCACGTTCAGTGCCTCCCGTACGAGGGAGCGGCCCTTTAAGTTGATGCGCCGCCCGGTCACCAGTGCCAGCCCCATGCCGATGGATGCGACACCCAAGCCGCCGATTTGAATGAGCACCGCAATGACGACCTGGCCGAACATACTGAAGGTGTCGGCGGTATCCACCACCACAAGACCCGTGACGCAAACTGCGCTGGTAGCCGTGAACAGGGCGTCCAGCGGGGCAATGTGCAGCCCCGGGTGTACCGCAAAGGGCAGCATCAGCAGCGCTGCGCCGCACAAAATCAGCAGTGCAAAGCCCAGCGCAATGATACGCGCCGGGGGCTGGGTCTTTAAAAATTTTGAGATTGCGCTGCGGATGTAGGACATAGCGGCCTCCGGCAAAAATTTAGCTTTACCGATAGTATAGCACAAATCACGCTGCACCACAACAACCCACTTGCGTACCCACGGCAAATCATGTATAATAAGTTATTACTGATTATAAAGGGGAGGTGTGGCCATGAGCCTGCAAAGTTTTGGATTTTTCGGTTTTCTGCTGGTCGTGGCCGCGGTGTACCTGCACCTGCCGCAGCGCTGGCAGAGCGCGTTTTTGCTGGCGGCCAGCTGGGTTTTCTACGCGCTGGCCATGCCGTCGATGCTGGGCGTGACGATTGCGATTGCGGTGTTCACCTACCTGTGCGGGCGCGGCATGGCGGCCCACAGCAGCGCCCACAAGACTGCATTCCTGCGCGGGGGCGTTATCGGGTTGCTGGCGATTCTGGCCTTTTTTAAATATAACGGCGCGTTCGCCAGCGAGGGCGGCTGGCAGGCCGTAGCCATGCCGCTGGGCATCAGCTTTTACAGCTTTGCGGCCATTGCCTACCTGATCGACACCGTGCGGGGCGACTGCGAGGTCGAGACAAATTTCATCGATTGTGCGCTGTTTTTGAACTTTTTTGCCACCGTCACGCAGGGGCCTATCTGCCGCGCCGGGGCGCTGCTGCCGCAGTTTAAGCAGGAACACCGCTTTGACACCGACCGCACTGTGCGCGCGCTGCGGCTCATGGCGCTGGGCCTGTTTAAGCTGGTGGCTGTCAGCGACGTGCTGGGGCTGCTGGTGGACGAGGTGTTCCCGAATTACCGCAGCTACGGTGGGCCGATGCTGGTGCTGGCCGCCGTGTTTTACACGTTCCAGCTGTATTTCAACTTTTCCGGCTACTCCGAGGTCGCGCGGGCCGTGGGTCTGCTTTTGGGCCTGGAGCTGCCTGAAAACTTCAAGACGCCGTTTTTTGCCACGAATTTTTGCGGGTTCTGGAGCCGGCGGCACATCAGCTTTTCGTCCTGGCTGCAGGATTATCTGTTCATGCCGCTGGCGTGGGCGGATATGTCCGGCGTGACCGGGGGCAGGCTGACCCGCCTGCCCGCCGAGGTGTGCGTGTTTACGGTGTTTTTTGTGTCGGGTTTCTGGCATGGGAACACGCTGCCCTTTGTGGTTTGGGGTCTGCTGCAGGCCTGCTACCGCCTGGGCGAGGAGCTTTTGCACCGCCGCCTGGGCAAGCCCAAAAAGAAAGCGCCCGCCCGCGTTTTGTGGGCCAAGCGGGCCGGGGTGTTTGTGCTGTGGTGCATCAGCATGGTGTTCTTCCGCGTGGGGTCCGCCCCCGCCGCCGCACCGCTGACCGTGGGGGATGCGTTTGCCTACCTGGGCCGCTGCTTCCTGGGCTGGTCACCCGCGCGGTTTGGCAGCGAATTGTACGCTGCTGCGTCTAATGGATTCTACGCCAACGCCATTATGGTGGCGGCTTACTATGTCTTTGTTGTGCTGGTGCTGGCGCTGGCGTTCTACCTCGACACCCGCCGGGCCTTTGCCTATAAGAACAAGCCCGCCGAGGTGTGTTTGGCGGGCGAGAAGCACCGCTGGGCCGTGTATTATGCCCTGGTCGTCGCTTTGCTGGCGGGGTACATCATGCAGAGCGGCGGATTTGGGAACAGCGGATTCGGTATGTATGCGGGGTTTTAACCCCACGCCTTCCCCCAAGGGACAGACTCCCCCGATACGGGGGAGGTGGCGCGTAGCGCCAGAGGGGGAGCAGGTGGTGCCGCAGCGCCGGGTGCGGGGCGTATGTACCGCGATTGCCAATGAATGGGTTGCCGCGGCAAACTCGCCCCTCATCAGTCAGCGGGCAAGCCGCTGACAGCTTCCCCCAAGGGGGAAGCCATTTTAACGAAAGGAGGCTTCCGCCCATGAAGAATATCCTAAAAAAACTTGCATTATTGATGATTCCAGTTTTGCTTTGGTTCGCATTCTTCGTTGCCTTTGAGCCTAACAACTACTTCGGGCTGAAAGCCTCCGCTTCGTCCAGCCAGCCGGTGGCGCGGGTAAGGGCCTACCAGCAGGAGCCTGGCACGAATCTGATCTTGGGTGACAGCCGCCTGGCGCATTTTGATATGGCGCTGGTGGACGAGCTTTCCGGCCGGAATTGGCAGAATCTCGCCTTCGGCGGCGCGTCGCTGAAAGAAACCCTCGACCTCGCGGACTATGTGCTGGATTCCGGCCGCGAAGTTGACACCCTGCTGGTGGAAGTCTCGTTCTACACGCTGAACGCCGGGTACAACACCGACCGCTTTGCCACGCTGGAAAAGACGCTGAACAATCCGCTGGCCTACTGCTTCAATTTGGAGTACAACGTCAATGCCCTGACCGTAGCCATGGATACGCTGCGCGGCACGCCGGACACCATCGAGTCCGGGGACTGGACCGACGCGGATTACCTGGCAGACGATGGTACGGTTTTGCCGCTGCACCGCAAATTATATGACTACACCGCCACCATCACGCCCCGCTGCAAAAGCTGGGCGCTGAACACTGAACAATTCGACCGCCTGCACACGTTGGCCCGGCGCTGCCAGGCCGAGGGTGTGCGGCTCATCGTGGTTCTGCCTCCGATGGCTGATAATGTCCGCACCGAGGTCTGTGACGTGTTCGGCATCACCGATGTGATGCAGGATACCGTGCTGCCGCAGCTGACCGGCTGGGCCGCAGAATGCGGCTTTACCCTATTGGATTACGAGTGGGGCGGCAGCGCCATCACCGACGATGACACGCAGTTTTTTGACGGTTTCCATCTGGATGAAAAGTACGGCCTGCCGGTTTGGACACAAGAGTTGTTTAACGATATTGCCGGTTGACATATAGGGCGGTATGCCCCCATGCCGCCGCGGCGGGGGTGAGGACACCCCGCCCTACATCCACCGGACAAAGGGGCATCCTCATTTGTAGGGGGCGGCGTCCCCGACGCCCCACGAGCGGACGCAAGCATCCGCCCCTACAACTTACTTTGCATGGGAGTTGCTATCAATGGCACTAGATTTCCTGATTTTATACGAGCATACCGTCCGCGAGTATGAGAGCGACCTGCTCTTGAAGCTCGAGCTGGAACGCCGCGGTTACACGGTGGAGATCCGCCAGCTGCTGGATCCGAAGCACCTGCGGCTGTTCGGCAAGGACAAGCCGGAAGTGCTCGTCGCCAGCTGTATGTATGACAACGAGGCCATCAACAGCCATGTCTACAACAACATCGGCAAATGCAACAAGATCGTCAACCTGCATTGGGAGCAGATGCTTTCCGACACGCAGGAGGAGGGCGACTGGTTCAACATGAACGGCAACGCCAAGCGCTGCGTGCAGACTTGCTGGGGCAAGCGCACCGCCGCCCGCCTGCAGGCCCACGGCATGGACGCCAAAAACACGCCTGTCACCGGCGCAGTCATGATGGACTTTCTGCGGCCGGAGTTTGACGGCTACTTTAAAGACAAACAGACCTTGTGCAAAGAGTTCGGCCTGGACCCGGCCAAGCAGCTGCACCTGTATATTTCCAGCTTCGGCTACGCCAGCATGAATGACGACGAGGTCGCCGAGCTTTCCAAAATGGCGGGCACCGATTTTACCGGCTTTGCCAAGACGAACCGTGTCTCGATGAAGGAGACACTGCGTTGGTTCGATGAATATTTAGGTCAGCATCCCGAGGTCGAGCTGGTCTACCGCCGCCACCCCAGCGAGTGGAACAGCCCCGCGCTGGAAGAACTGGCGAAGAAGCGGCCGAACTTCCATGTCATTTTTGCCGACTCGGTCAAGCAGTGGATCGTGGCGGCAGACTCTATTTCCATCTGGATGAGCACCGCCATCGCCGAGGTGTACATGGCCGGCAAGAGCTGCCACATCCTGCGCCCGGTGCCCATTGAGCACGAGTACGACCCGGTCATCTACAAGGATGCCCATTATGTGACGACCTGCGGCGAGTTTGCCGCCGCCATGGCCGCGCCGGAACCGCCGTTCCCGATTGCAAAGGACGTTATCGAGGGCTATTTTGACCCCAGCGAGACGCCCGCCTACAAGCGGATGGCCGACCTATTGGAGGATGTATACAAGAACCCGCCCCGGGACGAGCCGATGGGCGAAGGCTTCACGCCGCACTTTAATAAGGTAAAGTTCTGTGCGCTGGCCGGGGTGCATTTTCTCTACCGCCACGGCTGGGAGCCGAAAAAGGTGTTTGCCTTCTGCCCCCCGCTGGCCAATTTTGCCCAGCGCATTTATGGGTATGTGGACAAAGCCCATGTAACGCCGGAACAGGTGGCAGCAATGACGGAACGCATTAAGCCGTTCGTCCGCTGAGCATGTAGGGGCCGGGTATGCCCGGCCCTCCGCAGTGCGGCAGACGCGCAGTAATGGCAAGGCCGCGGGCTGGGCATACCCGGCCCCTACACCGCTATGATAGGACACACATATGTCAGAAAACAAAAAATCCGCCGGTGAATCCTTTGCCGGGAATGTGATGAAATACTCGGTGGCGACCTATTTAGGCTTCGCCATCACCGGGCTGGCGCTCATCGTCAAGGGGCTGCTGCCCGCCGAGGTTCTAGGTGCGCCGGTCACCTTCATGACCTACACGGCCACCCTCATGAACATCGGCATCCTGGGCCTGGATCAGGCGCTGCTGCGCTTTTACCATGAGCCGCCCGCCGGGGCCGAGCCGCGCCAGCTGTTCGCGGCCTGCACCCGCATTTCGGCGTCGTTCATGGTGCTGCTGGGTGTCGCAGGCAGCGTGTTCTTTGCCCAGCCGCTGGCGGCGGCCTTCGGCCTGGGGTCGGCAGGCCCCGGCATCGTGCCGCTGCTGTTCATCAATGCGGCGCTGTATATGCTGGTGCGGTATCTGAACGTGCTGCTGCGCCTGGAAAACGACCTGCACGCCTACACGGCTGAAACACTCTGGATGCAGGGCTGCTACAATCTGTTCTACCTGCTGCCGGGCTTTTTCACCTCCAACGTATTTATCCTGGCCGTAGCGGCCATTTTAAGCTTTGGCGTGGTTGCCATTGCATTCGGGTACAAGTACCGCAGCGCTGTGTTTGCGCCGCTGCCCGCCAGCCAGCTGGGCGGCATTGCCCGCCAGACTGTGCCCTACGGCGTGGCACTGGCCCCGGCCCAGATCTTGTTCAGCCTGTCCAGCGGTATCTGCCTTTCCTTTGTGGGCAACGCCTGCGGCGAGAATGCGCAGGGCCTGTTTGCCTTCGGGTACAGCCTGGCACAGCTGGTCACGGCCATCCAGGCGGGCTTCTCCACCTACTGGGGCCCCTACGTCTACGCCCACTACCGCGAGGAGCAGGAGCGCATCTGCCGCGTACATGACGTTTTGAACCTGCTGATCTTCAGCTTCTTCTGCGTGCTGGTCATGTTCGAGGATATCGTGTTCGTGATTTTCCCCGACAAGCGCGGGTGCCTCGCCATTTTCCCGCTGCTGATGCTGGCCGTCGTCTTCAACATTCTGTGCGAGGGCACGGTCTACGGCAACTCGATTGCCCGCAAACCGTGGCATGATACCATCGGCATCGGGCTGGGGGCGCTGTCCAACCTGGGGCTGTGCGCGGTGCTGGTACCCGCCTTTGGGCTGACCGGCGCAGCGCTGGCCCTGGCCGCCAGCAACGGCATTGCGTTTTTGTACCGCAGCGTCACGGGCCAGATGTACTACCGCACCGTCGCCAGCTATGCCAAGACGATTTCCGGCTTTTTGCTGGCGTTCGCGGTCACAGCCATCGGCACGCTGCTGTGGCAGCATTTTATTATAAAATTTGCGCTGGTAGGTGTGATTTTGTTCATCTACTGCACCCTCTACCGTGCACAGCTCGCCAAGCTCTGGGGCATCGGCCTTGGCATCCTGCGCAGCATCTTCCACAGAAAGTAAGGCGAAACCATGAAACATTGCGGCACACAGGAATTGACGACAGAACGCTTAGTTTTGCGGCAGCTTTCCATCGATGACAGCGAAATGATGTACAACAACTGGGCCCGCGACAAGCAGGTGACGAAGTACCTGCGCTGGAACGCCCACCGCAGCTGGGGCGAGACTGCCGAAACGCTGAATGCGTGGGAAAAACACTACAACGACCCGAAGTTTTACCAGTGGGGCATCACCGACAAGCATTCGGAGGTGCTGATGGGGACCATCAGCCTGTGCCCTGCCCCGATGTTGAAAACCGGCTGGCACCTGAACACCGAGCGCCTGGGTGCCCCCTGGGAGGTCGGCTACGCGCTGGGCCGCAAGTGGTGGAACAAGGGCTACATGACCGAGGCCCTGTGCGCTGTGCGGGACTACTGGTTTGACACGGTGGGGGCTGACTGGCTGGCCGCCGTACACGCCAACGAGAACATTGCCAGCGCCGCCGTTTTGGAGAAGGCAGGCTTTGTCTACGACCATGACGTGACCGACCGCAAGTTTGACGGCACGCCGGTCCCCTGCCGTGCGTACCATCTTTTGAAAGAGGAATTATGAGCGATAACACGACTGAATTAGACTTTGGCACCACTGCCCAGAAAACCACCGACGCCGAGAAACTGCCGGTAGTGCTGCTGGCGTTGGACCAGGGCAAGTACGATATGACCCGCAGCCTGGACGAGCTGCGGGCGCTGGCCGACGCCAACGGTATGGACGCCGTGGCCGAGGTGGTGCAGAAGCGCTCGACCCCCGAGGCCGCCACGCTGCTGGGCGAGGGCAAGGTCGCCGAGGCGCGGCTTGTCTGCCAGAACGTAAACGCAGCCGCCGCGATTTTTGACGGCGAGCTGACCGGCAGCCAGATCCGCAACCTGTCGGCGGCACTGCAAG